>ERZ791917.88-NODE-88-length-126498-cov-13.646173_pt1 | contig 126498 bp, 115 predicted proteins | sample MGYA00510138_ERZ791917 | MGnify/ENA primary metagenome ERZ791917 (study PRJEB30046, sample SAMN00792102) | human gut metagenome | study: EMG produced TPA metagenomics assembly of the A metagenome-wide association study of gut microbiota in type 2...
ACGTTTTACTTTGCGACATATTGTCATCTATGCCTCCTTAAATGAAAGAGCCCTAGACCAACCACCGCAAACCGTCCACAGAGGAGCTGAGCGCCATCACCGGCATCGACAGCAACAAGATACAAGACGCTCTGACTGCTGACATACGGCACATGAGCATTGATGCGCCATTCAGCGAAGATGATGGTGACAGCCTGGCCGATGTATTGCCTTCATCCGACCATACAGTGTCGAATATCACCGACCGCGAATCCATGCGCACAGACTTAGAGAGCATCTTTAAGAAAGTATTGAAACCACGTGAGCAAGAGGTGATTTCAGAACGTGCTATCGGTCAATACCCATTCATCATTGGTCAGTAATCGACCGGAGAAACTGGCGTCGGCTCCCGAACCTACTCCTGAGAAAAAAGCACCGGTGTACTTGGTAATCATATTGCACTGGATTTTCACGCCATCAAAAATGTGTTGGATAATCTGATTGCCATTGCCATCCAAGGCAGTCACGGTGACCTTTAAAGTCTGACTGTCGGGTTTAGGGAATGTATAGACATCGAAGTCATGAGTTTTGCCAACCATATCCGACGTTATCGTAAAGTCTTCACTCTGACGGGAGTTGACGCAGCCCTCACCTGTCACAGCGTTGAGTGTAGAACTGCCGCCGGTATAAGCGAACTTCAAAGTCTTGACATTCGAGGGTATAGCATCGTTCAATGACAATCGGAACATGGCCACGATACGCTTCATCGTAATGTCTTCTGAAGTGTCGGACTGCAGATCAATGTCTTTGCAATACCAGAAGGTGTCACTCATACCGCCACTGAAACTAACCTTCGCCACATCGGTCATTGTTGCGCTCTTCGATCCGCTGTAGGCCAAAACCAAGATCTTGTACTTTCCGGCAGGCAACGTAAGTTGAATCTTTCCGAAGTCCTGATCATTGGCCAATTGATTCATCTGTTTCACTCTTGTGCCATTTTGGTAAACAGCGACGCTCACTCGGTTGCACAAGGTGGTTACGTCCGTACTGCGCGATACTTGATAAGACTTCTCAAAGTCGGCATTGCCAAGCTGGACGATGCTGAGTTGTAGTTTCACACCACTTTCTTTGCGGACTTCTTCTGGTTCGTCGTCTCCTACATAAGCTTTCTGACAGGAGAAAAGCGACAAACAGCAGCACAATAAAATCAGAGAATATAACTGTTTTCTCATAGCTATAGGTTTAATAATGAAACATATTGCAAAAATAAGAAAACACTACCAAACTGATGACAAAAAAAGAGAAAAACTGAGAGAAAAATATAATAAAAATAGGAGAAGCAATGGAAATTCGTCGTTTTCGTTGCTTCTCCTTTTACTTTGAAACCTTAGTTTCGATTTGATTATACACGATAGAGCAATCCATTACGCAGGTCCTCGGCGGCGATCGCCTTGATCTTGGCATGGAGTTTCTTGCCAGTAGCGTTGAGTGGAACACTCGACACGAAGCGATAATAACGCGGGCGCTTGAAGTTGGCAATCTCCGGACTCTCCTTGCAGAACTCGTCAAGTTCCTCGGCTGTCAGGCTCTCGTCGGCCTTGACAACGTATGCCGTAACAAGCTGTCCACGCATCTTGTCGGGCACAGACGTGACGATGCAGTCCTTCACCTTAGGATTGAGGTTGAGCACTTCCTCGATCTCCACAGGATAGATATTCTCGCCCGAAGAGATGATCATGTCGTCCTTACGGCCTACGATGGTAACAAACTGATGCTCGTCCCACGTAGCCAGATCGTTGGTATAGAGGAATCCTTTGTAGTATTTCTGCTCTGTCTCCTCCGGATTGTCGACATATTTGAACGGCGACTTGGCCGGTGACGAGATGATGACCTCGCCTATCTCCGTACCATCGTCCTTGGCCAAGTCATCGGGCTCGGCCCGGCGGTCCTCATAGACCTTCACCACACGCACGTCATCATCGATGCAAGAGGCACCCGCCGTACCGGCATTTTCCGGCAAATCGAAAGGCCGGAGGAAAGTATTCCAGAAGGTCTCTGTCGTGCCATAACCGTTGAAGATATTCGGTGTAAGCACTTTCTGATAACGGATGCACGCCGAACGCTCCAACGGACTGCCCATCGTCACGATGCCGTGCAGCGTGCTGATATCGTAGCCCTTGGCTTCCTGCTCATCGGCGAGACGCTCCAAGACGGTAGGCACGCCAATGACAAACGTGATCTTGTAGCGGTCAACGTATTTCAGCGTGAGCCCGGCATCGAACTTGCGCATCACCACCAAGGCGGCTCCGGCATAGAAAGTGGGACATGGACCGGCGCAGTGCAGGCCACCGCGATGGAACCAAGAAGTGGTGTTCATTGTCACGTCCTTATAACTCATCGGGAAATGGATCATCACGTCGTGGCTGGAGAGCACCTCGTTGATGCTCGTCAGTGGCACGGCCTTGGCGTGTCCGGTTGTACCGGAAGTGAAGAGGCGTGTCGTTTCGTCGTAGATGTTATACTCGCAAGTAAAGGCCGGTTCCTCGGCTGTACTGCCATCAACATAGTCAACAAACGAGATGACTGTGCCATCGCCGGCTCCGTCGATAACCACGAGGCGCTGAGGACGCCATCCGCTTATCTTCACGGCTGCGAGGACATCACCCTTGCGGGCCTCGTCAAAGAAGAGTATTTTTGGTTTGTTGCTCTTCAGCAGGTCAGCCAACTCGCCCGACGACAGTCGATAGCTCACCGGGCTATTGACAAAGTGCCCCTTATGGGCTGCAATGTAGATAAAGGCAAACTCAGGGCAGTTGAGCATCATCATCATCATTACGTCACCTTTTTTCAGTCCGTCGGTTATCAGACGGTTGGTAAGACGGTTGACATCAGCGTTGAGTTCACGATAAGTCCATGTTTTCTTCTGAATGGGATCTATCATCGCCATGCGCCATCCGTAGCGGCGGACATTGCGCATAAAACCCTCAATCCATGTGTAGCGACTCTCAAAAATCTCTTTAAAATCTGTCATTCCTGATTGACTTTAACCCATTTAAAATTTTAAGTTTGTAACAAAGATATACATTTTCCACTTTATTTTGTTAACATTAAGAATACAATTAAACTAATTTAAAACATGCTCAACACTTTCTGCACAACAGACCCAAGAGATGTGCAACGATTCAGTACTTTGTTTTGTTCTTTCTTTGCACAGGAATGAATCCCGCCGGAATACTGTATTGCTGTCCCTCCTCTAAGATAAAACGAAGGAAAGCCTTGACAATGGCATTCTGAGGTCTTCCCTTGCTCACCACGCAGAGTTCCCGGGCCGGCGGGCAAGGATACCTCCCGTCTTGGATGGCCTTGATCAGGGATTGCTTGAAAGCATAGAACTGTTCATCCTTGCTGATCCACCCGTCATTGTCGGTATCAATGGGAAAGAGAGCGATGCCATCGCTTGGGCGTCCGGTCTGATCGTCAAAGGCATAGCTGATATTGCACATGCCGACTCCATAGGGATCGTTGGCCACCTGGCGCACGACGCCCGGGTCACCGTAGACACCTGTACCGAGCAAGTCCTCCTGATGCGATTTCAGCCAGGCGGCAAAGGTCTCCGCAGCCCCACAAGCGTCGCTGCGAGTGTAGACATTGATAGGTGTCTGATTGTCAACGTCCGCTGCCTGCCCCCAGGTTTTGACATTACCAGAAACCCAGATACCACATGCCATCTTCTGCGAGAGTCCACGCTGAAGCAACCGACGATAGAGCGGATGGTGGATATTGATGATGGGCACGACCGCATCCCGGGCTACAGCCACCGCCACGGCGCCATGCTGTCGCTCGGGTACCTTCAGTTCCCGCGACACCATGCCCAAGTCTACTTGTCCCGCCAACACGTCGGTGACGCCCTTGCCTGAACCTCCGGCTGACACATCAATGGTCACTCCGGGATGCCGCTGGCTGAAGGCGTCGGCCCAGCGAAGCATCAGCGGATAGAGCGCAAAAGCTCCGGACACGGCAATGTTGCCCTGCAGATCTCCGGCCTTGGCCACAGGCTTCTTGCCGCATCCCCCGAGGAGCAAGGGAAACAAAAGTAACACAATAGGGAGTCTTTTCAGTCTACACCTTGTTATATAATATAGCATGTTGGGAATGCTCTGCTCTTTGCATGAGATGTTCTTCATGGCATATTTTTTATTAATTTCCATGCAAAGATAAAACGAATCAGCAAAATAAGCAATCGCCCTATGAGGGTATTTGACCCTACCATCATTGTGGTATGAAAATACTATTAGCGTGGTATTCCCCGGCGTCAATGTTTTCCGTAACTTTGCAACTGTAAAACCAGAGACGCTTATGAACGCAATAGCAAGTACACTCCACCACTTCGGCAACGGTTTCCTTCCGTTTGTTTTCAGTAGCCTCAACAGAGAATATGCTTCCTTCTCCGTGACCAACAAGTTTGCTCACGCCACGGGAGCGCATCTGCAGACCCGTCACCTCAACGTCTATATCCATGGGGCACACATACTGAAGGACATCAACGTGGAGATTCCCCGCAACAAGATCACTTGCATCATCGGCCCCTCCGGTTGCGGCAAGAGTACGCTGCTTCGCACGTTCAACCGTCTCAACGACAGCGTAGAAGGCCTGCACATGACCGGTGAGGTCACCTTCGACGGTACAAACATCCTCAAGGCCGGCAGCAGCCGCCTCTCTGAACTTCGCCGTAACATCGGTCTAGTGCCACAGCGTCCCTGCCCACTGCCGATGAGCATCTACGACAATGTGGCCTACGGCTGCCGCATCCACGGCATCCGCAACCGTCATCAGCAAAACCAAATCGTGCGCCACTATCTGCGCGCCGTGGGATTATGGGATGAGGTCAGGGATCGCCTCAACTCACCGGCATCCCGCTTGAGTGGTGGACAGCAACAACGTCTCTGTCTGGCTCGCAGTCTGGCTGTGGAGCCTACCTATCTGCTCGCCGACGAGAGCACAAGTGCACTCGACCCTATCAGCAGCCACAAGATAGAAGAACTCTTTACCGAACTGAAGACTGCCAACTCCATCGTGATGGTCACCCACACGCTGAGTCAGGCACTCCGCATTGCCGACCATGTCATTTTCATGTACATGGGCAAGGTGGTGGAGGAAGGTGATGCCGAACAGGTCTTCCGCCATCCGAAGAATGAGCTGACACGCAAGTATCTCAACGGTGCATTCAGCTAAAAAGACTTAAGTTCAGGCAGCCACGGACAAAGATTGTGTCTTTGAGAACGTCGCGGGCTGCCCCACTCTATTGAGAACAAGATATGAAAGCGAACCATTTTTTGATTGACAGATATTTATTGGTGAGAGAGATGAAGGAGGGCATAGCCATCGTGCTGTGCCTTCTTTTGTTTTCTGCCTGCCGACCGGGCACAGTCAGCCATCGGGGACAGAAAGCTGACGTGAGCGAGATTCTCTCTGACAGCGCTCACGTCACGCTCCGCTATGCCAAAAACTTCACCGTACGCTATCTCTCCGACGGCACACGTCTTGTCGACATCAGTGTGGCAGGACATAAGAGTCGGAGCACTTACCGTCTGGCACTGATTCCCCGTGGTGTCAACGCTTCCGGCATTCCCGAGGAATACAATCATCGAGTGGAAGTGCCTGTGCAGCATTGTATTCCCATGGGCACGGAGCAGTTGGCGGCGTTCATCCAACTGCATGCGATCGACCAGGTTTCAGCGATCACCAGCGTGCGCCATCTGCAAGACAAAGACGTGAAACACCGCATCGCTGAGGGCAAGATTGCCAAGATTGGCTATGAAGGAAACTTCGACACCGAAACAGTCATGGCTCTCCAACCCGGCGTCATCCTCGTCTCTCCTTTTAAGAAAGGTGGTTATGAAGCCTTGCAGCAAGCGGGTACTCCGCTGATTCCTTATACGGCTTTCAAGGAGCCCACGCCACTGGGACAGGCCGAATGGGTGAAGCTCGTCGGTATGCTCACGGGAAAAGAGAAGGAAGCCAACGCTTTCTTCCAACAAGTGGAACAACACTATCACGTTTATCAAGCCATAGCCGCGAAGACAAAGCACCGACCCACCATCTTCAGCGGAGAACAAAAGAGTGGGCAGTGGTTTGTCATGGGTGGCAAAAGCTACCTCGCACAACTCCTGCGCGATGCCGGAGCAGTCTATCTGCCTCAACACGACCACCACACGGGCGGCTATCCCTCTGACTTTGAGTCGATGTATGCCATGGCTGCGCGAGCTGACTATTGGCGGGTGATGAACAGCTTTCCCGGCGCATTTTCCTACCAGGCACTCAAGGCTGAGGACCGGCGCAACGAACAGTTTCTGGCCTTTCAACGCCACCATGTGATCTATTGCGACATCGCTTCCAGCGGCTATCACGAACTGGCACCCCTGCGCCCCGACTGGCTATTGGCCGACTTCATCAAAGCCATGCACCCGGAGCTCCTGCCAACCTATCAGCCTCATTTCTATAAGTTGCTCTGATCAGTAAAGCTCAACAATTAGTATAAGTCTTTCTTTGCTGACTTAGAATTGAAAATCACGCACCATGATGCACCGCAATCCTATCGCAACTTTTGTCTTGCTTGCTATCGGCTTAGTGCTGTTGTTTACCATGAACCTGTTGTGGGGCTCTGTTCCCATTTCATTGCACGAGACGATAGACATCCTCTTTCATGGAGGTGAGGAGACCGCTCTCGGCACCATCCACCGCAACATCATCCTGAGTTCCCGACTCCCACAAGCACTGACTGCTGTGGTGGCCGGAGCGGGTCTGGCTGTGTCTGGCTTGCAGATGCAAACCGTTTTCCACAATCCTTTGGCGGGTCCTTCGGTCTTGGGCATCACGTCGGGAGCCTCTCTCGGTGTCGCCTTAGTAGTATTGCTGGCTGGCGAACTGGGCAGCGTAGCTCTGAGCAGCCTGGGCTTTCTCGGCAATGTGGCGCTGACAACAGCGGCGATCCTTGGTGCCATGGCTACTCTTCTGCTGATGACGCTCATCGCCCGCCGTGTCGAGAATACAGTAACGTTGCTCATCATCGGCGTGATGATTGGCTACGTGGCCAATGCGACCATCGGCGTATTGAAGTTCTTTGCCAACGACGATGATGTACGCGAATATGTCATCTGGGGTTTGGGCAGCTTCTCCCGTGTCTCAGGCGACGATGTCACTTTGTTTGTTTCTGTCATGGCAATTCTGTTGCCGCTTACCTTTTTCATGGTGAAGCCCATGGACCAGCTGTTGCTTGGTGACAGCTACGCCCGCAATTTAGGGTTGAACATTCGCAAGGCACGCGCCCTGGTCATTCTCTTCAGTGGTACCATCGTAGCCATCGTCACCGCCTATTGCGGTCCTATCCTATTTATAGGTCTCGCTGTGCCTCATCTGTGCCGTGGCGTCTTACAAACGGGTAGCCACCGTCTGCTGGTGCCTGCCTGTCTGCTCACGGGAGCTTTGTTGGCTCTCTTCTGCAACTTGCTCGCCCGCATGCCGGGCTACGAGGGCGTGCTCCCAGTCAACTCTGTGACAGCGCTCATTGGTGCTCCGGTGGTCGTCAGCGTGTTGCTAAAAAGAAAAAGAGGATAGAATCCAACGACTCTATCCTTTTTTTCTTTTTCTGTTCTATGACCTCTATAGTTTCTATGACCTCTATAGCCTCTATCCTCTCCTCTAATATTTGATTCTCATCCCCGCAACAATCGTTGTCCCCGAGGAGAAGTTGGCATATCTCCGCAACATGCTGTCGATACGCCGGTCACGGGTATTGAAGACATTGTCTACGCCCAAACTCGGAATGAGTTCGAAGCCACGAAGCCGGAACGTATGCGTGGTGGAGATGTTCCACAGTCCATATCCCGGCGCATCCTCGTAGGGTGCCGGATAATAGGTCTTGCTTTGCAGGCGTCCGTCGGCATGGAGACCAAGCGTGTAGTGTCCCCAGCAATGGGAATAGTCAGCGCCCAGCGTAACGGTGTTGCGAATACTACGCTCCACATTAGACCATACTTCTTCGGACTCTTGGCGTGCCAGGATATAGCTGTAGTTGGCAAAGAGGCTGAGTCCGTCGGCCGGTTCTACTGTGAAATGGGCCCGAAAGCCATAGACGCGTCCACGGTCACTGTTGCTGTAGCGGTTATAGTGCGTGATCTTTGTGACCTGCACATCGGTAATCTCCGGGAAGTCGCGGCGAAGGGAAGCAAGCTCGTCAGCGTTGACGTCGATAATTGTCTTGATGATCATGTCGTGGATATTGTTGACAAAAGCCGTGACACCGGCTGTCCATTGCTGTGCCTGATATTCCGCATTGAACGAAACATAGTCGCTGGTCTCGGCCTTGAGCTTAGTGTTGCCGATCGTCAGCGTGGAGAAGTTGCGCACGAAAGTGTAGTAATGGTAATAGAGTTCATCGAGCCCCGGTGCGCGATAACCACGGCTGTACGAAGCCCGCAACTGCAAATGGTCGTAGTTATAGAGCAGAGCCACCCTAGGCGTAAGGTTGTTGCCGAAAGTCTCGTGATAGGTATAGCGTAGTCCCATCAGTGCCTTCAACCGTTTGGTCAGCGGTTGCTCGTGTTGCAGGTATCCGGCCCAGGTGTATACATGTCGGTCGACACTGCCCGAAACGGCATCGAGAAAACTGTTTTGCCAGTCCATTCCGGCGATGGTCGTGGAACCTTGCAGGAAGGAGAACACGCCTTTCAGTTCTCCTTCATAGAGCCGCTGCGTCTTCTTGCGCACATAGTCTCCCACCGCATATTTCTTGGTGGGCACATCGTACTCGTTGCCATAGGTATAGTGGTCTCCGTTGAAGCGCAGTTGCAGGCTGTTCTTGGGAGAGAGACGATAGGTGACGCACGCATCCCACCGCCAGGCTTCAGCGCGCAGCTCATAGTCAAAGCCACCGGGTACATCGGTTTGCGTCTCGGGTCTCACTGTCTTATGCCAGTTATAGCTACCCTCCGCAAAAAAACTAAAAGCGCGGTGAGTGTCGTAGGCAAAGCGCTGGGTGAGGAGGTTGGTACGCCAGCCTGAAGTCAGGGGTGCTAACGACTGATAGGTTTCACCTTCTGTACCACTCTTATAAGTCAATGGGTTGTTGCGGAAATAGCTGCTCTGGTCGTGAGAGAACGAAGTCAGACTGCTGAAGCCATGGAAGCCCAGTTGCACGTTGGCAGCCTGACGAAACTGTCCGTGAGCCGACACCCTCGTGTCACTGGAGAACGAGAAAGGCTTTGTGGCCTCTTGCTGCGTGATGATGTTGACCACTCCGCCGATGGCATCACTGCCATAGAGCGACGAGGCGGCTCCGTCGAGCACCTCTATGCGCCGCACGTTGGTCATGTCGATGCGGTTGAGATTGATATTACCCGAAATGTCGCCGATGAGCCGCTTGCCATTGACGAGAACCAGCGCATATTTGTTGCTCAGTCCGTTGAGCCGTAGATAGGCCCCCGTGGAATTGGGGGATACCGAGAGTTGGGGCAACTGTCTGACCACAACATCCTGGAACAACCGTGGTGAGGCCGAGAGGATGCTCTCCTGCCCAATCACCTCCACGGGACTGATGGCAGAGCGCAGCCGCTGATGGTGTCCGGTGCCCGTGACCACTACTGGATTGAGACTATAGACCCGTTGCTTTGCCACACTGTCGTTTTGGGCAGCCAAAGGCAACGAGACAAATAATAATAAAAGAGGAGTAGCGCTTTGTCTATGCTTCATGCTTTCTGTTTTGATGATATTTTGGGCTCTCCTATTGTCAAAGCCTAACGAAGTGCAAAGTTATGCCAACAACCGTAAATAGGCAATACCATAGATAGAGTAGATATCTACCACAATTGTGGGATGGCAATATACCGATAGAGGGGTATTACATCCCAAGCAAAAAATAGCGAACTTTGCAAGCGGAAATCAATGAAAGTTGTATCGCCTCAATCAAGCAACAAAAACATCAGAAATAAAGCATTATGGCACAGATTATCGTAAACGACGAAAAGCAAGACGTGACACTGCCGCTGACACTCAGCGAACTCATCAAGCTGAACAAAGTGTTTCAGCCAGAGATGGTGACCGTGCAGGTCAACGAAGAGTTTGTGGAGAAGGAGGACTACGACAAGACACAAATCAAGGAAGGCGACCAGGTGGACTTCCTCTATTTCATGGGAGGAGGCAGCTTATGATAGAATTGACAGAAGACCAGATTGAGCGCTACAGCCGCCATATCCTCTTGCAGGATGTGGGACTGGAAGGACAGGAAAAAATCCTCAACGCCCGTGTGCTCATCGTCGGTGCCGGTGGCTTAGGCGCTCCGGCCGCCATGTATCTTGCAGCGGCAGGTGTGGGACATATCGGCATTGTGGATGCTGATGTGGTGGACTTGAGCAACCTGCAACGGCAGATTATTCATTTCACCAAAGACGTAGGACAGCCCAAAGTGGAGAGCGCCAAAGAGAAGATGCTCGCCATCAACCCCGACGTAGAGGTGACGACCTATCATGAATTCATGGACTCGTCCAATGCCAAGAAGATCATCGAACCGTGGGATTTCGTCATCGACGGCACTGACAACTTCCCCGTGAAGTTCCTCATCAACGATGCCTGTGTGATGCTCGGCAAGGCCTTTAGCCATGGCGGCATCCTGCGCTTCCGCGGTCAGACGTTGACCCATGTGCCGGGCTCAGCCTGCTACCGTTGTTTCTTCAAGGAACCGCCGCCAGCCGGAGCCGTCCCCACCTGCTCCCAGGCAGGAGTGCTCGGTGCCATCGCCGGCATGTTGGGCACCATTCAGGCTGCCGAGGCTCTGAAATATATTCTCGGCGTAGGTGAACTGCTCACCAACCGCCTGCTCACCTTCGACGCCAAGACGATGAACTTCCGTACGATCAAGGTGAAGCGCCGACCCAACTGCGAGATCTGTGGTGAACATCCTACCATCGACCATCTCATCGACTATGAGCAGACAGCCTGCGACCTGCACTAAGTCATCCAATAAAAATACTTTTGCAACATGAAAATCAACGAAGATGTCATCAAACAGATGATTGCACAAGCACAAAAGGACGCACCTTTAGAGACCTGCGGCTATCTGCTCGGCAACAACGGCGTGGTGACCGAAAACTATTGGATGGAGAATATCGACCACAGCTCGGAACACTTCTCCTTCGCGCCTAAGGATCAGTTCGCGGCCTTGAAATACGCCCGTTCCAAGCATCTGAAGATTCTCGCTAACTGGCATTCTCATCCCGCCAGTCCCTCACGACCCTCGCAAGAGGACATCCGATTGGCCAATGATCCTACCATCCGCTATGCAATTCTTTCGCTCCACGATGGTATTCATCTCAACTCCTTCAAGATTCTAAAAGGTGAAGTCGTGGACAAAGAGAATCATTATGAAGGATGAAGGATGAATGATGAATGATGAATGATGAATGAATAAAATGATAAAATGATAAAATGACAAAATAACATGTACCGCATACCTTCCACACTCAACAGCGACCTGGACTACACCGAGTCACTTATCAAGAAATATCAGGCCGGTGACATTAAAGCCGGTGAGCTGAAGAGCAACCGCGTGCCTATGGGCATCTACGAACAACGCAAAAACGAGCACTACATGCTTCGTGTGCGCTGCGCTGGAGGTCTCATCACGCCTAAGCAACTGGCGGAAGTGGCCTCTGTGGGACGCCAGGTATCTACCTCGCACCTGCATATCACCACACGACAAGAAATACAGATCCACAATGTTGACCTGCGCGATGCGGTTCCAGCACTGCGCAAACTCGAAAAGGTGGGACTCTCTACAGCCGGTGGCGGTGGCAACACGGTGCGCAACATGATGGTCAACGACCGAAGTGGACTGGTGGCTGAGGAGCCTTTCGATGTCTACCCAGTTGTGGAGGAACTCACCTCGCGTCTCATCGCTGAGCGCGACTCGTTCACCATGCCACGAAAATATAAGGTGGCCATGGACTACAACGAGCAAGACGCCCACTACTCCTTTGTGGCTGACTTCGGATTGCAGGCAAAGATTGTCGAAGAACAACGTGGCTACCGTGTGCTCATCGCCGGCAGTACGGCTCCTAATCCACACACAGGCTGGCAGGTCTTCGACTTTCTTCCAGAGGTGGATCTCTATCGTGCTGCCAAGGCGCTGAAAAACTGGTTCAACAAATACGGTAACCGTCGCAACCGCCACAAGGCACGTATGCGCTATGTGTTCTATAAATATGGTGAAGAGGAGGCCAAACGACTCTATCTCGAAGAGTTCAGCGAGCTGAAGAAAGACGGAGCACTCGACTTCTTCGTGCCTACACTGCCCCTCGAACACCATCGCCCCGACTTTGCGCCGGAGAAAGACGACAGCGAGGAGTATCTTCGCTGGAAACGGCGCTACGCCCACGCACAGACCACTGAAGAGGGAAAACGTGAGAACTTGTGGTTTGCCTATCTCCCGGTAGACCATGGCAACAACCGACCGGAGTTCTTCGCCGAAGTGGCTGACTATCTGGACAACTATGGCAACGATGTCATCCGATTTACAAAGCGTGAACAGATTCAGGTGCGCAATATCCCTGAGGAGTATCTGCCCAACATCTATCATTTCTTCAAGCGCTTGGGCGACTATCAGATCGACTACCCAGTAGTAGTCACCAACTTCACATCGTGCACCGGAGCCGACACTTGCCGCTTGGGCATCTGCTTGCCAAAGGGTGCCATCAACGCTATCACCAAGAAGTTGCTTGCCAGTGACCTTGACCTTGACGCCATCCCTGACTTCGAGCTGAAGATGAACGGCTGCACGAATATCTGTGCCAATGCCACCTGGGCCGACCTTGGCCTCAGCGGACGCATCGGTCGCGTCGGCGACGATCCGTTCCCAGCCTACACGGTATGGCTGCCCCTCAAGGGGCGCAACGAGATTGACCTCAGCGTGGGCTATATCCCGGCCCGACACCTTCCCGGATTCGTCGAGGACTATCTCAGAGATGTCATCACCGAGAAAGACAACTATGCCGACTACTACGACTATGTTGTCAACCATGGTGCCGACGTGGTGAAGCAGTTGCTTGAGAAATACAAGCCGGTCAAACCCTACGCTGAGGAGCCTGAGGCTTACCATGACTGGGAGGATGACGAGAAGTTCAGCCTCATCAAATATGGTCAGGCAGAGTGCTCGGCCGGACTCTTCGATATCATTGAACTCGATCAGGACACGATTGCGGAGAAGCGAAAGGCCATCGCCAACGGCGCAGCCAAGGACTTGGAGAAAGAGCTCCACGACATCGTGTTCTCCGAAAACCGTATGCTCCTCGTCACGCGTGGCATTGATCCGCGCACCGACGACGACGTGTACAACGGCTTCCTCAAAGAGTTCATCTCCACCGGCATCATTCCTCAAAAGTTCAGCATGCTCACAGACCGGGCTCGCCACCACGAACCACTCACAGATCAGCAGCCACTCATCTATGCGCTTGCCGACTTGCTCAACGAACTATACAAAGGGATGGATGACAACCTGCAGTTCAAAACGGTTTCAGCGACAGCCCAGCATCAGTCTGCACTTTCGCAGCAGCCAGATGCTACACCGAAGCCCACAGCGTCGACAGCATTCCCTGCCCCATCGGCGTCAACAGACGCACCTTCTACGTCTGATGGCCTTACACCCGATGTGAAGAAGGACTTCCGTGGTGTAGCCTGCCCGATGAACTTCGTCAAAACAAAGATCGCCCTCACTCCTATGAAGAGCGGCCAAGTGCTCGAGATACTCCTTGACGACGGACAACCCATACAAAACGTGCCGGGAAGCGTAAAGAACGAGGGCCACACCGTGCTCTCCACTGAGAAGATCGACAACTACTGGAAAGTGCTCATCAAAAAGAAATAGCTTTGAATTATCTTCCCATCGCCCTTGCCCTCGCCGAGGCTCCCGTTGTCATTATCGGAGGCAGCGACGAGGGCGTGCGCAAAGCACAACGCTTGGCCCGCCTGACCACCGATGTCACCTTCATAGCTCCTCACATCCCTGACAGTGTTCGCAGCCTCGGCTTCACACTCAAGGAAAAGGACTTTGAGACAGATGACCTCGACGGGGTGAAGGTGCTCTTCATCTGTACCGACGATGCCCAGCGCAATCACGACATCTACCGCATGGCACACGACCGAGGCATCCTCGCCTGCGTCTGTGATGACAAGCCCTATTGTGATTTCATCTCACCCGCCATCGCCCGACAAGACAACATCACCATCTCTGTCGGCTCTGACGGTAGTGATGTACGACGATCTATACGTATACGCAATCGTATCAAAGCATTGATAGAGAGTGGCCAGCTCGACATGAGCTGACCACTCTTTTTTGTTTTTCATCACCCTTTCCCTTACTTCCTGCTACTATATTTCCTCAATTTACTACACCATACCCTCTTTGGTGTATCCTCTTCTACCACATTGATGGGATATCAAATGGTCATAGTGTGGTATTTCTACAATCACGGATTTGCCGTAACTTTGCAAGCAGTAAAAGAGATAACATCACATTATTATATATGGACAACAAAACCATTCAACACCTCAAGGAACTCGAATCGGAGAGTATTTATGTGCTGCGTGAAGTGGCAGCACAGTTCGAGCGACCTGTCATCCTTTTCTCAGGCGGTAAAGACAGCATCGTCTGCACCTATTTGGCCTACAAGGCCTTCTACCCGGCCAAGATTCCCTTTCCTCTGCTGCATATCGACACGGGGCATAACTTCCAGGAGACACTCGACTATCGCGATGCTCTGATGAAGAAACTCGGACTGGAGCTCATCGTCGGCTCTGTACAGGAAAGCATCGATACGGGACGCGTGAAAGAGGAGACTGGCTTCTATGCCAGCCGCAACAAACTGCAGATCACAACGCTTCTCGACACCATCGACAAATATAAGTTCGACGCTGCCATCGGGGGTGCACGACGCGATGAGGAGAAAGCACGCGCCAAGGAGCGATTCTTCAGTCACCGCGATGAGTTCGGACAGTGGAATCCGAAGAACCAGCGCCCGGAACTGTGGAACATCTTTAACGGCCGCAAGAACATGGGAGAGCACTTCCGCGTATTCCCCATCTCCAACTGGACAGAGATGGATGTGTGGCAATATATCTACCAAGAGAACATTCCCATGCCGAACCTCTACTTCACTCATGAGCGTGAGGTATTCCAAAGAGACGGACAGTGGCTGGCAGCTCTACCCGTCATCAAGCGCAAGTTCACTGAGCAAGTAGTGAAGAAACTCGTGCGTTGCCGTACCATCGGAGACATCACCTGCACGGGACTCACCGAGTCAAAAGCAACTACTGTGGCCGACATCATTGACGAGATTGCCTCTACCCGCGTCACTGAGCGTGGCGGACGAGCTGACGACAAACGCTCGGAGACAGCCATGGAAGACCGTAAGAAGGCAGGATACTTCTAAAGAGATACCCGTCGCCAAACTGAAAAGAAGAAGAAGGACGGTTCTCTACTCATCAACATCATTTCATCCATCAACCCTGAAAATATAGACAAATGACCAAACGAGGATATTTAGATATGGAGCTGCTGCGCTTCTCCACGGCGGGCAGCGTAGACGACGGCAAGAGCACGCTCATCGGACGACTGCTCTATGACAGCAAGTCGATCTTTGAAGACCAACTCGAAGCAGTGGAGGCAGCATCAAAAAGCCGGGGAAACGAGGAGGTGAACCTCGCCCTGCTCACTGACGGACTGCGTGCGGAGCGCGAGCAAGGCATCACCATTGACGTGGCTTACCGCTATTTCGCAACACCCAAACGTAAGTTTATCATTGCTGACACCCCGGGGCACATTCAGTACACCCGCAACATGGTCACCGGTGCCAGTACCGCTGACCTGAGTATCATCCTCGTAGACGCACGCCATGGTGTACTCGAACAGACGGTGCGCCACAGCTACATCTCTTCGCTGCTCGGCATTCCCCACATTGTAGTAGCCATCAACAAGATGGATCTCGTCAACTTCTCCCAAGAAGTATATGACAAGATTGTGGCTGACTACCGCAAGATGTCAAAGACGCTGAACATCAAGAACGCGGTATTCATCCCCATCAGTGCCAAGGACGGCGACAACGTGGTGAACAAGAGCGAGCGCACGCCATGGTATTCGGGAAAGGCTTTGCTCGACTATCTTGAGACGGTGCCAGTGGGTCATAAGACGGTGAGCGACTTCTTCCGCTATCCGGTACAGTATGTCATCCGCCCCATCAGCGAGAAGTTTCCTGACTATCGTGGCTATGCTGGGCGTGTCAGCGGAGGCCTCATCCGTCGGGGCGACCGTGTCCGTGTGTTGCCTTCCGGACTGGAGAGCACAGTAAAGAGCATCGACTTTGCTGGTGAGAGCCTTGACGAGGCTTACGCTCCAGAGAGCGTCACCATCCGTCTGAACGACGAGATAGACATCAGCCGGGGCGACACGCTCGTGAAAGCAGACGAGAAACAACCACACGTGGAGCAGGACGTGACGCTGGACGTGTGCTGGCTCAACCAAACGCCGGCACAGATACGCAAGAAATACATCATCCGACAGGCTACCTTCGAGACGCAGGGCATGATACGAAGCATCAACTTCCGACGCAACATCAATACGCTGGAAAAAGAGCAGATCGTCAGCGAACTGGCCATGAACGACATTGCTGAGATTTCTATCCACACGGCACAGTCGCTTGTCTTCGATGCTTACGCTGAAAACAAAGTCACCGGAAGTCTCATCATCATCGATCCCGACACCAACGAGACAGTGGGAGCGGGAATGATTAAGAATGTTGAATGATGGATTACAGCAAAGATGAATGAAGAATTAATCACACGGCTTAACGCAGAGCTGGAGGGAAAGAGTGCAGAAGAGGTGCTGCGCTATTTCCTGGAACAGTATAAGGGACGCATCGCCTTGTCCTCCAGTCTGAGCATCGAGGATCAGGTGCTCACCGACATCATCGTCAAGGAAGCACCGGCAACACGCATCTTTACTCTCGACACCGGCCGTCTCTTCCCCGAGACCTATCAGCTCATCGACCGCACAGACATGAAGTACGGCATCAAGATAGAGGTATTCTTCCCCGACTACCACGAAGTGCAACGTATGGTGAGAGAAGAGGGCATCAACCTCTTCTACAACTCAGTGGAGAGCCGTCATCGCTGTTGTCAGATCCGCAAGCTGGAACCATTGCACCGAGCTATGCAAGGACTCGACGTGTGGGTATGCGGACTGAGACGACAACAGAGCGTGACCCGCAAGGACATGAACCTCATGGAATGGGACGACATGCACGGACTCATCAAGGTGAATCCCCTCATCGAATGGACCGAACAACAGGTGTGGGACTATATCCATGAGCATAGCGTACCCTATAACAAGCTTCACGACAAGGGCTACCCCAGCATCGGCTGCGAACCTTGTACACGCGCCGTGAAGCCCGGCGAGGATATCCGCTCGGGACGTTGGTGGTGGGAGGATCCCAATCACCGCGAATGCGGACTACATCAAAGAAACTAAGGAACAGTGCAGAAAAGAGTAGAACAGCACAAAAAAAAAAGTAAGTGAGTAGAATGACCTATCGTATTTTCAAGGATAAGATGGCAGGCGGTGTGATGGCCGCCCTGACACTGGCAGCGATCCTGCTGGTGGTGGTCATGGCAGTGGAACTGTGCGTGAAGTCAGCGCCCATCCTGCGTCACTACTCGCTTTGGACGTTGCTCACCGAAAGCCATTGGAAACCCATGAAGGGCGAATTTGGCTTTCTGCCTTTCTTGGCCGGCACGTTCTGGTGTACAGTAGTAGCCATCGTACTGGCACTGCCCGTGTCGCTGTTTATGGCAGTCTATCTCACAGAGTATGCCCGACCACGGTTACGCGCTTATGCTTATCCTCTCCTTGACATACTGGCCGGACTGCCATCGGTCATTTATGGTGCGTGGGGATCTTTGCTCATCGTACCATGGATATCACACACAGTGGCACCTCTTGTGGGCAGGCAGAGCAGTGGCTACACCGTGCTGGCAGGTGGCATCGTTCTTGGTGTGATGATTCTGCCGTTGCTCATCTCGCTCTTTATGGAACTCTTTGCCAATGTAAGTAAAGACCTGCGCGAGGCATCGACGGCATTGGGAGCCATCCGCTGGCAAACGGTAAAGCATATTGTGCTCCGACAATCAGCACCGGGTATGATGGCGGCTATCGTCTTGGCTCTAAGCCGTACGATGGGTGAGACGATCGCAGTATTGATGGTCTGCGGCAATCTTGTGATTGTTCCCAGTTCGCTGTTGGATGCCTGCTATCCTATCCCGGCTCTGATTGCCAACAACTATGGCGAGATGCTCTCAGTTCCCATGTACGAGAGTGCGCTTATACTTGCCGCCTTCCTTCTTTTCATCCTGGTAGTACTGATGAACGTAGGAGCAAGAATCGTGATCAAGTACAAGAAATAGAGATAATGGATGGTGTATAATCTGTGAAGGATATAGATGAGCAAGTTACCGTTTTATGAAGAGAAGTTGGCCAAGGCATTGATGTACCTGAGTGTGTTCGTCGTAGTCTATTGTGTGGTGAGCGTTATAGGAGCCATCCTACAGCGCGGGCTCCCCGTGCTGTCATGGCAAATGGTGAGTGAGGTGCCGGGTGGCGGATTCTTCATCGGTGGTAAGGGCGGCTTTCTCAATGCCATTGTCGGCAGCCTATACATCGTAGGCGGGTCGACCATTCTTGGCTTGCTCATCGCCCTGCCCGTTGTGTTCTACCTCAATGTTTATCTCAAGCCCACATCACACTTTGCGGCTGTGGCCCGTCTGGCTTTCGACGCACTCTTTGGTATTCCGAGCATCGTCTATGGCGCTTTTGCCTTTACGTTGATGGTGGCGGTGGGCATGCGTGCTTCGCTCTTGGGCGGTATTGTCGTAGTGACCATCATGATTGTACCCATGCTCATCCGCAGTATGGACGAGGTAGCCAAGAACATTCCACACGGACTGCTCGAATCATCGTACAGTCTTGGCTCTACACGCATAGAAACCATTGGTATTGTGCTCCGACAGATAGCGCCAGCCATCGCCACGGCTACCTTGCTGAGCATCGGGCGAGCCATTGGCGACTGCGCCGGTGTGATGTTCACCGCAGGGTTCTCCGATCATATCCCCACGTCACTATCGCAACAGGCTGCCACCCTGCCTCTCTGCGTCTTCTATCAGCTCACAGCGCCGCAGCAGTCCGTACAAGACCGCGCCTATGCCGCGGCAGTGGTGCTCACCCTCATCGTACTCATCCTCAGTCTTGGCGGACGACTTATCATGAGTCGCTTTAATAAGAATAAGGTGTAGAGCCTTCTATCAAATCCAATAATTCACCGATCGTCTTCACTTGCTTGTCCGTTCCATCATGATGGTAACGGAAGCCTTCATCCATCACCTCAATACTGTCTTTTGAGTCTACATGTCTGCTGCCATGGATGCCATTGCGAGCCAAAGCTTTGCGTGCCATCAGATAGCTTACACCATGCTTGCCATCCATATGAATGTCGCGCTGAGTAGCATTATCAATGCGGAACAAACCGTTTTCAGCGTCAAAAGCTATACCTTTATGCGCAAAGAACGACGCCATCTGCCCGTTGAGCGACAGGTCTTCCGGCGTGCCCACGCTCAATCCATTGTCTCGATCGAGCAGCCATAGCTCATCGGCGGTCTGCAAGGCGAGGTCTACGTCATGTGTAGAAAGGAAGATGGTTTTGCCTGCTTCGCGAGAGATGCGGTGCAGGAGTTGCATCACCTCCACCTTGCTCGGGAAGTCAAGAAAGGCCGTAGGCTCGTCGAGGAAGATGACAGGCGTCTGCTGAGCAAGCGCTTTAGCGATCATCACCTTCTGTTGCTCGCCATCGCTCAGCGTCTGTATCATGCGTGAAGCCAACGACGTGACGCCTACCATGTTCATAGCTTCGCCCACGATTTGACGGTCATCATCGGTGAGCCGTCCCCAGAAACCGGTATAGGGCGATCGTCCCATACCCACGATTTCCTCTACTGTCATATTGCTTACGTCAGGCTTATCGGTAAGTACCACACCTATGGTTTGCGCCAGCTCATGGCTATTATAGTCCTTGATATCTTTACCGCTGATCTCCACAGATCCCCCTATCGGCGATTGAAAGCCAGAGAGTGTACGCAGCAGCGTGGACTTGCCCACACCGTTGACACCTAACAGACATGTGACCTCACCGGCAAAGAGCTGTGCACTGATGTCAGCAATCACCGTACGCACGTCGTGCCCACTGCGATAACCGATAGATAGATTCCGAAGTATGACCGTTGCTTGTTTCATGCACACAAAGGTAAGTAATTCCTTTGAAATGAAAAAGAAAAAGCCCTGCAAACCGCAGGGAGCGGTGCAGGGCTAAATATCTTAACCTATATGGCAAGATTATTTTGCATAAGTGATAGTGATACTACTAAGACGTAATTGGGTACCACCCTTGTTTGTAGAGTAATCATTTACTATCACTATCGTCTCTCCATTCAATCCACTGAAAGAGACTTGAGTTTCACTGTCTTTCTTGATCGAAATTTTATTTGATCCTACCTCCGCATAAGCTTCAGCATTGCCATTGTATAAAGTAGTACCACTTCCTGCTGTAGTAGTGATAACTATCTTTGCAATTTTCTTTTTACAAGTAACTGTCAAGATATTCTTAGCATAAAGACGCACACTTGCATAATCACCATCATAGTATACAGGGTCGTTGCTACCCTCACCTTTAGAGAATGTCAACACTGTGCCATCGCTCATTGTTGCCGTGGTAGCCGTTCCTTTTGCCGTGAAGCCCATTTCTGTAGCTTTCATCGTAACGTCACCAGTCACCTCACCTGTATTTCCACCTTCGGAGCTTCCTGATGTCTTACCATTGATCGAGATGATTCTACTTCCTGTTGTCACTTCCGGTGTCTTTTGGCCCTTACTTCCGACATAGTTAACAAGCTGTCCTTTCAGCACAACCTTGTCTTCTGCCTTCAGTTGGCTGTCAGAAGTGAATTTCTGACCGAAGAAGTATTTACCTCCGTAGACCTCCAGTTGCTTGTCGCTCTTACCATCATCAGAGATATAGTAAGTGTTGCTTCCATACTTTTCAGAATATGATGCAGATACAACCGTACCAGAGATGTAAACAGAATCAGACTTTACGTTGTCTGCCATCGTCGAAAGAACTTTGTTAGCAGCAGCAACATTATATGGCGAAGCCTCTGTACCTTCTCCACTTGGCTCTACTGTAGTAGAGCCGCCTCCCTCAGCAGCTTTTCCGTTGAGCGAGTAGATATACGACTTGCCTTTTCCCTCAGTCTCAGGCGTATTGCCGTTGTAGTTGTAGAAGCGACCACAGACGATGACCTCGTCGTCCACCTTGATCTGATCTTCAGCAGTGAACTTCACATTACCAAGGTAATAGCTCTGGAAGATATAGACCTCGTTGGAACCATTGTCGGTGATATAGTAGCTGGCATTGCCATACTGCGCGGTCTCCACACTCTTAATGCTCTTGATCTTTCCCTTGACATAGACCACAGGTGTATACTCACCCTCGCCTAAGTCCTTGATGGCCTTGAGCACACCGGCCACATTATACGGATCGACTGCAGTACCAGTACCTGACGGTTCCACTTCTGTTGTCTCACCCGAACCACCGCCATTGCTTGTCGGGTAGTCATACGGCATGGGCACGTCCTCGCAAGAGGTGAACGCGAAGGCGACGGCAGCCAGCGCAAAGAGATATGATAATAACTTTTTCATTGTCGTTGTATGTTATATATATAATAAGGTGTATTTACTTGACTGCCTCGATATCGTCGAGACTGCGAATGATGAGCTCCCACGAGTTGATGTAGCGTTTGAGAATACCCGTGACGTTGACCTTGCCCTGCGGCAGCGGATTGCTGGCGAAGTCAGCGAAGTTGCTGGTGTAGACCATCGTCGTTGTAGGATATTCGTTGAAATAGACGCTTACAGAGCCTGATCCGGCACTGGCGTTGGCAAATGTCTTCTTACCATCAGCACCCTTGAAGCTCACGTTCTTCATGGTGACGAGCTTTCCGCTGTAGGTCAGTCCGTCAGATGCAGGCTTCCAACTACTGTTGAAATCGATAGGTGCAATCGTCTGGCTCTTGCCCGTCAGGCGGAAATGCTGGTTCCATACGGCACGGCTCATGCGGCCGATAGAGTTCTGTCCTTTAGCACTTGTATAAGGTGTACCAATCTGCGGGTGCAATCCATAGTTGCCCACACTGAGTCCATTGAGTTCTATGATCACCTCGGCACCCACGGGGAAGAGTCCATAGAGACCACCCTGTGCTACGCCGATGGTGATAGCACCCGTTCCGTCGTCGATGACGAGCTCGTTGTAGAGGTTGCCCTGCACGTCATTGCCGGTGACATAACCCTTGATCTCCGTGGGCTGTTCCACCTTCTTGTAGCTGTAGCTGGTGTTGATAGCACTCTTGTATGTCTGTTTCAGCTGGGCAATGGTCACCACATTGGCCTCGCTGATACTGCTGTTGCCGATACCCGCCTCATCAGCGGTCTTCACCGGCTCATCGAAGTCGCCCTGACAGGACGAGAGGGTCAGAGCCAGACAGCAGGCGAAGAAGCCCAACCGATAAAATATCTTGTTTTTCATGTCTGTAATGAATTGAGTCTGCAATTAGAACTTATATGCTATATTCAACATGCCGTTGGTACCGTAAGCATAGTACTTCTTCGGGTTCTTCGAGAAGCGATAGAGTCGCGTGTTACCCGTAGAGGTATAATCAGAGCGACTCTGCTCATAGCCGCCGGTCACCAGATGGGTGTTGTTGAGGATGTTGGTCACCATGAGGTTGATGCTCAGGCTGCCATGCTTCAGATAGATGCTGCGGCCAATGGAGCCGTCCATCATCCAACCGCCATGACCCTTGTCTTGGGGCGAGACGACAGGATTGCCAGCCTCATCGACACTGCCTATCTTGTTCAAACTGCCTTGATAGCGGTAGTACGGCGAGTAGCTCAGATAGATGCGGTCATACCAGTTACCGGCCAAGTCAATGAACCAACCGCCCTGATGATAGCTCAACTTGATGCTCGTAGCGGTAAGTGGTGTGCCGTTCTCGCGCATATCCTTCACCAAAGCCACATCCTGGTTGTAGGTACCCTGTGTGGAGTTGAGGTAGACAACCTTTGCGTTGCTCACGTTCTTGGCATCACTGATGGTGCCGAGAAGTTTGAGGTTAAAGGCAGAGGTGAGCTTGAAGTCCAGCCCGGCCTCCACGCCATAGTAGTCTTTCTTCAGTCCTGTCAGCGAGTTGTAGGAAAAGCTGTTGATGTCGTCGAAGTAGAAGCAGGTCCACTCCGTAGCGTGTGTGATGTGGTTGTAGTAACCACTGATGTTGGCGTGCAACCAGCTGTTGAGGAACTGATAGCCGATCTCTGAGGAGAAGACGTGCTCGTTGTGCAGTTTGCCGACGAAGTCATTGTTCATCTCAGGAGCGACAAAAGCTACCGAGGCCTGCGGAGCCTTGCTGTCATAGCCCATGCCGAGGGTGAGCGTATGACCACCGCCAAGGTTGAAGTTGCCGCTGGCCTTGATGCCGCCCTCCACGAAGTCAGCCGTACCACTCTTGCCATAAGAATTGTTGGCGAAGAGTCCATTGCGCATCTTGCCATTGCGCTGCATGCTCTGATAGCCCAGACGGCCGGAGATCATATAGTGCACGATACCGAAGTTTTCGGCATAGCTTGTCCATCCCTGCACGCGGTTGGTGAGGATAGTATAGTCGTAGCCGAACTTATCGCCCTCGCCGACGACAGCATTGGGATGGTTGAGATCGTACTGCAACTGATCGGAGCCTTCAGCAAAAGTGCCGAGTGCGTAGTTGTTGGTGTTGTGATACGAGGCGGCACCCAGCAGATCGTCCATCGTCTGATAGTGATAGTTGACGTTGTGTGCAGCGAAAAGTCCGTTGGTCCACGTGCTGTTCTTCGTCAGATTGGTAGTCAGCGAAGTGGAGAGTGTGAGGTTCAACTGATTGTTGTGACGCTTCTGGATATAGTAGAGTGCATCCTGCCCGTTGGCTGCAGCCTGGCGGTTAGCATAGATGAGCTCGTCGAAGTTGATCTGTCGGTTGCGCTCACTGCCAGCCAAATACTCGCGGGCGTTCTCCCAGTCAGCCAATGCGAACTCAGTGTTCTGCACGTTGCCACTATTCCACACATCATAGAAGTTGCTCGGCAACCGCTTGTAATAGTCCGGCTGCGGATTCTCTGAGTTGTTATAGTTGAGCTTTGTGCTGGAATACATGCTATACTTTCCGAAGAGAGAGGTTGTCAGCTTGTCGTTGTCGTTGATATTCCAGTCCCACGTGAAGATAGCAGAAGGAGAGAAATCGCGCACCATACGGCTGTTGCGCTTCTTGCCGTCCTGCCAGCCCCAGTAAGGGTTATACTGGTTGTCGTTGGCCAGCCAATACATCTCATCAGTCGACGCGCCCTGCGTGCCGCGCTCGGTGGGGTTACCCCATGTCGAGAAGGCAAGGCTATGACCGCCGCTAAGGAGTTTCTGCACGCCGAAGAAATAGGAAAGCGCATTGTAAGACGTACCCTTGACATATCCCGGATTGGCCCAGCGATAGGTGATATTGGCCGAGTAAGCCCAGCCCTTTTCTGTCAGACCACTGTTATAGGTATACATGCCACGGAGTACATAGTTGCGGTTGGCAGCCGAGAGCGTGAGATGCTGGCCAGTAGCCATAGCAGCCGGACGGAAGTTGTAATTATTCGATCCGGCGATACCCGTATACGAAAAGTTGTTCGACTCGAAAGGCAGTGCCGCCTCCATGCTGCGTGTCTGTTGGTTGAGACCTCCTACGAGCGAATAGCGAAACTGTCCCGTCTCCATGTCGTTGACCGGCGTGCCGTTGATATACATTTCGTTATACTTCTGGTTGAGCGCCCGATAACGGAACCTCATCGGCGAGAACAGATACCCCACTTCCGAGGCATACACATTCGAGCCCGAGGAGACAATGGAGACGTTCTGTCCCATGTTCTCGTCCTCACCCAACTGCGCTTCTGTGAAGGTGAACGCTGCCTCACCGACGTTGGTCGAATCGCTCTGCGCGAACGTCAGCGGGGCATAGCTCATGGCCATCACGGCTAAGATAAGCTGTTTTTGCATAATTGTCAGTTGTTATAATACTATTGATAATATGTGCAAATTTACCAAAATAAATGGAGAGTTCACGATTTCTCTTGTTAAAAATCTAAGAAAAGGCCTTTTATCTCAAAATAAATTACGAAATTTGCAAAGCATTATATCACTACTTGGATTTTACGACAATGAAGAGACATCTTTTAGTATTTGCTTGTTTCCTGCTGTTGTGCCTGGCAACATCAGCACAAAAGAAATACGCCGTTTATGCGGTAGGCTTCTACAACCAGGAGAATTTATTCGACACATGCCACGATGAAGGCAAGCGCGACTACGACTTCCTGCCCGGCGGCTCCTATCGTTGGAACGGCTTGAAGTATAGCCACAAGCTCCACAACATGGCTCGCGCCCTAAGCGATATGGGCACGACGATGCTGCCTGGCATAGGCTGCTCGGTTATCGGCATGGCAGAGGTGGAGAACGACAAGGTACTCACCGACCTCTGCGCACAGCCGGAAATGAAACAGCGCGGCTACCAATATTGCCACGTTGAGGGTCCTGACAAGCGTGGAATCGACTGCGCACTGCTCTATAATCCCAAGATGTTCCAAGTGAAAACGGTCAAGCTCGTACCCTATGTCCCCACGGAAAAGCAGGACTCGGGCTTCACCACGCGCGGTTTCCTCACCGTGAGCGGCACACTGTCCGGAGAGCCCGTGAGCTTCATCGTCTGTCATCTGCCCAGTCGCTTCAATGTTTCGTATTACCGCGAAGTTGGTGCTTCTCAGGTCAAGGCCGTCAAGGACTCGCTGCTCCGACTCGACAAGGACGCCAAGGTCTTTGTCATGGGAGATATGAACGACGACCCGACCAACAAGAGTTTGCACGAGGTGCTTGGCGGCAAAGAAGAGATCAGCATGGTTTCGAAGGACGATATGTACAATCCTTGGTACAACATCCTCGCCAAGCAGGGCACCGGTACGCTGCGCTATCAAGGAGCCTGGAATCTCTTTGACCAGATTCTCCTCAGCCCCTCACTGCTCGACAAAAAGGGTACACACGATTACAAGACGCTAAAATACTTCAAGTGCGAGATCCAGCGCATGCCCTACCTCTTCCAGACCGAGGGCAAGTACAAGGGTGAGCCAAAGCGCACCACAGCCGGTGGTGTGTGGCTCGACGGCTTTTCCGATCACCTGCCCGTATGTGTGTACTTGGTAAAAGAAAAGCCTCTCCCCTAACCTCTTCCCAAAGGGAAGGGGAATAATATGCTACAAGATAAAATAGAGAGCAGAGCAAAGTACCCTATATAGGATCGAGCAAAGACCCCTACTTTGAACCGAGCATAGCACCCTGCATAGGATCGAGGATCCGTTCGGTATGACGGCGTTGTGCGCCGTTTCACTGCTCCCCAGCATTCATCACTCATCATTCATCCATGACTGAAGTTCATCCTTTTGAGCCATTCCTCCCGAAAAATGCCAAGCTGCTGATGCTGGGCACCTTCCCTCCTGCGCCCAAGCGTTGGTGTATGGAATGGTACTATCCCAATTATACCAACGACATGTGGCGCATCTTCGGTCTGTGCTTCTTTGGCGACAAACTGCGGTTCGTAGACCAAGACCACAAGACCTACCGCCTGCAAGAACTTAAAAATTTCCTCCGCGACCGTGGCGTGGCCATCTTTGACACCTGCCTGCGCATCCGCCGCACCAAGGGTACAGCCTCAGACAAAGATTTAGAGGTTGTGGAGCAGGCCGACCTCGACGGCATGCTGCGGTCCCTCCCAGAATGCCAGGCGGTGATCGCGGCCGGACAGCTGGCCACCACGCTCTTCACCGAGCACTATCATATTGATGCACGCAAGATGAAGATGGGTGACCACCTCGACTTCATGTTCGAGGGCCGCACAATCCGCCTCTACCGCGAGCCGAGCTCCTCACGCGCCTACCCAATGAAGGTGGAAAAGAAGGCAGAATACTACGACCAGATGTTCCTGGAGATAGGACTGAAATAATCCAAAAGGTTAGAGAAAGAGAATCAACAAGCAAAAACAAGCAATATGGAAAACAAGAATAAGAAAGTCACCATCATCGGCATAGCCGGCGGCACTGGTTCCGGCAAGACCACTGTGGTGAAGAAAATCGTGGAGATGTTGCCACCGCATTACGTCACTGTGGTGCCATTGGACTCTTATTACAACGATACAACGGGCATGACCCAAGAGGAGCGTTCCGCCATCAACTTCGATCATCCCGACGCCTTCGACTGGAAGTTGCTCATCAAGCAAGTCAACGAGTTGCGCCATGGCCACGCCATCAAGCAGCCCACCTACAGCTATATCCTCAGCAACCGCCTGCCGGAGACCATCCACGTAGAGCCCAAGCCAGTGATCATCATTGAGGGCATCATGACCCTGCTCAACAAGACACTTCGCGATATGATGGACTTAAAAGTCTTTGTGGACTGTGACTCAGACGAACGTCTCATCCGCAACATCCAGCGTGACACCATCGACCGCGGACGTACGGTGTCTATGGTCGTAGATCGCTATCTCAAAGTCCTCAAGCCCATGCACGAGCAGTTCATCGAGCCTACCAAGCGCTACGCCGACCTCATCATTCCACAAGGTGGTGAGAACGTCAAGGGCATCGGCATTCTCTGCAACTACATCGAGGGTCTGGTACCAAAGAAATAAGAAAAGACGCTATGCGGTAGGCCCGTCCTCTGATACAGTATCATTGGCTTGTCCTGCCACATTGTCCAGTGTCTGCCCAGCATTCCCTCGTACAGACGAGATCTCTTCAGCCTTGTCGAACTGCTTCTTGCAACGATGAATCTTCAGGGCATTGACAAGGTCCACCACGCCATAGACCATCATGCACCAGCCGATAATGAGCAGTGGCGCAGAGGCGATCACACTCGGCTTAATCAAAGCCAATAAACCAATGAGCAAAATGACAACTGGCAACACCCACCACACAAAGCCCACACGGGCAAAGCGCGTAGCTAAAGAAAGGCTGAACAACTGATAGGCACCACCGGCAATCAGCAGAGATGCCAACACAAACATCAGTCCACCGACAAATGTATTCGGACTGAGCGCCATTACGCTGCCAAGAATGCCACAGCCCACTGCAACAACTGGGAAAGGGCGTTTGCGTTGCTGCCTCATCTTGCGTCCCTGAGCGTCGAAAAGTTCCACCTGCTCATCACGGTTTTTGCGCGAAGCCATATAGTCAATGAAACTGATGACTGCCGAGATAAAGAACACGACGCCAATACCCACCGTGATCCACATCACGGCTTGTTCACGATATTGCACCAGCACCACACCGGCAGCAATGGCACAGCAGGAGCGAAGAATGGACTTAGGAAATGTTCTCATGATATCATCTACATTTGTTTCTCTGATGCAAAGGTAAGGAAAAAAACGGAAACGATAACGATTACTTGATATTAGTTGTACAAAAAAATAGATTCAATCAGGATATGATCACATTATTATTATTAGTACGTCACGGCGAAACCGTGGCCAACAAAGCACAAATCCTTCAAGGACAGACCCCCGGTGAACTCAATGAAACGGGCAAGGAACAGGCTGGGACTGTACGCGACCGGATGAAGAATGTACACATCGACACCTTTGTAGCCAGCGATCTCCACCGTGCCATCCAGACTTGCGAGATCATTGCCGAACCGCATGGCAAACCCATTGTCACCACGCCCCTGCTCCGAGAGCGAGACTGGGGCAGTTTCACCGGCAAGTTCATTCCCGATCTGCAAGCCGTGAAGCAGTGGCCCGATGATATCGAGAGCCTTGAAAGCCTCAAGAGCCGCGCCAAGCAGTTCATCGCCTGGCTGAAGGCTAATTATCCCGGCCAGACCATACTGGCTGTCGGCCACGGCATCGTCAACAAAGCTATCCAAAGCGTCTACTATGGCAAACCGATGAACGAAATCCAGAAAATGACCAACGCCGAAGTCCGCAAACTCGTCTTGTAATAGCTCCGCCTCTCGTCGCAAGAAAGGAGCCCCCCGCAAGAAAGCAAGCCTCGAGCACCGAGTTCTCTCCGTTCGGTTTGCTGCTGTTGTGCAGCAGCCCTTCCCTTGTGTCCAGTTTACTGTTGTGCAGCAGCCCTTCCCTTGTGTTCGGTTCGCTGCTGCTATGCAGCAGCCTTTCCTCGTACTCTGTGCAGTAGCCATCTTTCTCTCCCCCTTCACCAAAAAGCCCGCTCTCCCAGGACAGGAGAACGGGCAAAATGTTATCCAAAATACGACACTTAATACTGTATCTATTGATTTCTATCTTCCATTTCCAAAGTGACCACCGCCGGAATTATGACTGCCACCGAAGGCGCCACCGCCACCAAAGGAACGGGTAGGGGCACTGTTGCCACCACCAAAGGAGCGGGCAGGTGAGCTATTGTTGCCACCGAAGGAGCGTGCCGACGAACTGCTGCCACTACCAAAAGAGCGACTCGGTGCGCTGCTGCCAAATGAACGGTTAGGAGCACTACCAAATGAACTGCCGGACTCGCTGCTACGTGTACCGAACGAACGGCTCGGAGCGGAGAATGTGCGGCTGGGTTCTCCCATCGTAGTGTTTCCGCCAAACGAGCGGCTCGGCTGCGTCACTGTAGTACGTGTGCTGCTCTCGCGGGCTCCAAATGAGCGGGTACGGTCACGCTGTGGGTCGTGACCCGAAGGAGCGCTTGAGACGCTATAGGTGCGGTTGCCGCCACCGAAGCTACGGTTGCCGTTATTTCCGCCGAAGCGCGTGCCATTGCCAAAGCTACGATTACCGTCGTTGTGGTCATCAAAGCCTCTGCGCCCATCGAAGCGTTTGCCTCTGCCAAAGTCACCGCGGTCAAATCCGTCACGCATACCCATGTAGCGTCCGCCATCTCCGTGACATGATCCGTCGAAATGACGTCCGTAGTACCAACTGCGTCCCCCATTCATCCGCCAGCTATGACCACCATAGTAGGTGACATAGATATTCGGGCGACCAAAGAAGAAGTAGTCACGATGCGGATAGCGCGCGTAGATGCTGAAGTGCCAGTAACCGCCGTCCCAGTAAAGCGGACGATAGAAATAGGCTGCGTCAACATAGGTGCGGTACTGCCAGTCAAGCAACACATAGCTCAAGTCAAGATTACGCTGACGCCAATAGATACCATAGAGGTCATCATACGCGTTGATGCTCATCAGGTAATCGAGATTGATCTCGTAGGCAGCCTCATACTGCGCATCCGTCAGGTTGAGTTCGTAAGCCATCTTGTCGGTCAGGAACAAAGCCTGTTGGCGTGCCTGCTCATAACTCATGGCCGATGCCTGAACAGCCATGACCAAGAGGGCGACAAGAGTCAAAACTAACTTTTTCATATCCTCATCTTTTTAATTGTTCAACATATCTTTGTGACAGAAGGCAGAGACTTGGAGAAGCTCTTTCCTCTTCTTCACGTTGCAAAATTAAGAAAAAAGAAAAGACTTAAGAAAGGTTTTCCCCTATCATGGAGAGGAAAATCCCTAAAAAGCCGTACCTTTGCAGTTGAATTATCGATCACAGGCAAAAAATGAAGAAAAGAATCCTTCTGTCCTTCGCCACGCTATGCCTGACCAGCGCAGCCTCCGCCCAGTATGCATGGCAGGAAGGCGCTGATCCAGGAAAGTGGCAACCCGGCAAAGACATCAACTACAAAGTGGAGATGCAAGGCTCCATGTCGAGCGGCAAGACACCTCTCTGGCTCAACGCTAATAAATATGGCCTCTCTTCCCTTGATGAGAACAATGGCTACCTGCGCGCGCAGGCCATCCGCCCCCTGAACAACGACTCGTCCAGACGTTGGGGGCTCGGATATGGTCTTGACGTGGCGGTTCCCGTTCACTATACCAGCCATTTTGTCGTCCAACAGGCTTTTGCTGAGGTGCGTTGGCTTCACGGCACACTCACCGTGGGTGCTAAGGAGTGGCCGATGGAACTGAAGAACAATGCACTCAGCTCCGGCCCCCAGGCCTTGGGCATCAATGCACGCCCGGTACCACAAGTACGACTGGCACTGCCACAATACTGGACCCTGCCCTTTGCCAACCGCTGGCTCCACCTCAAAGGACACATCGCCTACGGACGCCTGACCGACCAAAACTGGCAGCATGACTTCACCCAGAAACAATCAAAATATGCCGACGACGTACTCCTGCACACCAAGGCCGGCTATCTGATGATAGGCAATCCCGACCGGTTCTGCCCCTGGTCACTGGAACTGGGATTGGAGATGGCAACTATCTTCGGTGGTACGGCTTACCGCCCCGACGGAAATGGCAAGATGTCGCCCGTGCATAACGGCTCCGGATTGAAAGACTATCTCAAGGCATTAATCCCCGGCGGAGCCGATACGCCAGAGTTAGAGTTAGGATCTGACTATCAGAATGAGGAAGGCGACATCCTCGGCGCATGGGTAGCCCGTTTCAACTACGAGGCCGACAGCTGGAAAATCGGCATCTATGCCGACAAGTATTTCGAGGATCACTCTTCCATGCTGCAACTCGACTACGACGGCTATGGCACTGGAGACGAATGGAACGTAAAGAAGCGCCATCACTACTTCCTCTATGACTTCAAAGACTGGATGCTCGGTGCCGAACTCAACCTGCGCAACGGCACATGGCTGAAAGACATCGTAGTGGAGTATCTCTATACCAAATACCAGAGTGGCCCACTCTATCACGACCATACGGCTGGAAGACCGGAACATATCTGCGGCAAGGATGATTACTACAATCATTATATCTTCCCTGGATGGCAACATTGGGGACAGGCAATGGGCAACCCGCTCTACCGCTCACCGATCTACAACACCGACGGAACGCTCCGGTTTGAGGACACGCGCTTCACGGCATTCCATCTCGGCTTTGACGGTCAGCCCACTGATGCGCTCTCCTATCGTGTGCTTGCCTCTTGGCAGGAAGGTCTCGGCACCTACGAGCATCCCTACACCAAGAAGCACCATAACGTCAGCTTCATGGTTGAGGCACAGTACGCCCTGCCCCATCAGTGGAATGTCAAAGCAGCCTACGGTATGGACTTCGGTCATATCCTCGGACACAACAAGGGTGCTCAGATTACCATTTACAAGTCTGGCATCTTCAATCTATAATCACGGGTAACATGATCAGAGTAATAGATATATAAAATAAATAAGATACAACATGAATAAGCATTTCAAAATATTCTTCTCCCTCATCACCATCTTGTTCGCCTTGGCTTCCTGTGGAGATCTGCTGGAGCATTCCCAAAACGACAAACTCGACGGTTATTGGAAGTTGACCACTATCGACACGCTGGCCACTGGCGGACAGAAAAACGTCAGCGAGCAGAGTCTGTTCATGGCAGTTCAAGGCGAAATCATGATGCTCAACAACAGAGACAACGGAGCTGAGTACATCTTCCAGTTCAATCACTCCGACAGCCATCTCAAAATCTATGACGCAAGAAAGAGTGACCGAACCAACGGTGATCCTTTGCTGACAGATCCCGAAGACCTCAAGCCCTTTGGTTTCAATAATCTTGAGGAGGACTTCACCGTAGAGAAACTCACCGGCGGCAAGCTCGTCATCAACGACGGCACACTACGCCTCCATCTCATCAAATTCTAACAGAAAAATCATATACTTTACATGAAACCTATCTCTCTATTATTACTTTCCTTGCCGGCCACCGCGCCCGCTACGGCTCTCGCCAAGAGCAATACTTTTAGCCAGCAGCAGGAAATCAACTTGCAACAGGGCTGGCTCTTCTCGCGTGACAGCCTCCACTGGCAATCCGTCGCCATTCCCCACGACTGGGCCATCAGCGGTCCCTTTGACAAGAAATGGGACTTGCAGTACGTGGCCATCACACAGAACGGCGAGAAGGAGAAAAGCGAGAAGTCGGGACGCTCGGGCGCACTGCCCTGGATAGGCCGCGGCTTCTACCGCCGCACGCTGACCGTACCGAAGAACGCTGCTCACGCCTACCTGCAGTTCGACGGTGCCATGAGCGAGCCCCACGTCTATGTCAATGGCAAGCTGGCAGGATGGTGGGCCTATGGCTACAATGCTTTCCGCATCGACATTACACCTTATATATATAAGGGACGCAGCAACGAGATCGTCGTCAGCCTCAACAACCGCGAGGAGAGCAGTCGATGGTATCCGGGCGGAGGTATCTACCGGCCTGTAAGTCTCATTCTTACCGGTAAGGCTTATCTCGATCCTTGGCAGAGCTTTCTTTACACCGAGAAGGCTGATGCCAACGAGGCTACACTGATCTACAACGACAACGTAAAGGGTGGACAAAGAGAGCAACTCAGTGAGCGGATACAGCTCTATGCTCCCAACGGACAAGTAGCAGCGACAGCAGAGGGAAAGGTGGGCAGCAACGGCAAGGTCAGCCTGCGCCTCAAGGTCGTACGTCCGCAGATGTGGTCGCCGGAAAGTCCGACTCTCTACCGTGCCGAGATTGAGCTCATCGAAGGACAAGGGCGCCGTGCCACCGTCGTGGACAGCCGTATGATGAAGACGGGCATCCGCACAATCGCCTTCTCGCGTGAGCATGGCTTCCAGCTCAATGGCGTGAGCCGCAAGTTCCAAGGTGTCTGCCTGCACCACGACCTCGGACCGCTCGGCGCTGCCGTCAACAAGGCGGCACTCATCCGTCAGGTAAGGATTCTCAAGGACATGGGCTGCGATGCCATCCGCACATCTCACAACATGCCGTCGACGATGCAGATGGAGGTCTATGACTCGCTGGGCATGATGGTCATGGCCGAGAGCTTCGACATGTGGCGCTATCCTAAGTGCAAGAACGGCTATGCCCGTTTCTTCGACCAATGGGCCGACAAGGACATCGAGCATCTCGTGCTCAACCACCGCAACCATCCCTCTCTGGTGATGTACTCCATCGGCAACGAGATACCGGAGCAGTGGAGTCAGGAAGGCGTCGACATATCACGCCATCTGCAGGACATCTGCCACCGTCTCGACCCTACCCGACTCGTCACGCAAGGCATGGACCGTGCCGAGGACGCGCTGAAGTCGGGCTTCGCTCAGGTGATGGACATCCCGGGATTTAACTACCGCGTGTATAAATACGACCGCAACATCTCACAGCTGCCACAAGGTTTTCTCCTCGGCAGCGAGACTGCCTCGACGGTGAGCAGCCGCGGCGTGTATAAGTTCCCCGCTACCGTATCGGATGAGAATGTCTATCCCGACGGACAATGCTCGGCCTACGACACCGAGTACTGCCCGTGGAGCAACTTGCCCGAGAGCGACTTCATGGCACAGGACGACAAGGACTACGCCATCGGACAGTTTGTCTGGACTGGCTTCGACTATCTTGGCGAGCCAACGCCCTACGACAACTACTGGCCGTCGCGCAGCAGCTACTTCGGCATCTGCGACCTCGCCGGACTGCCCAAGGACCGCTACTATCTCTATCGTTCGGTATGGAACCACCACGACCACACCATCCATCTGCTGCCCCACTGGACGTGGCCGGGCCGCGAAGGCAAGGTGACACCGGTGATGTGCTACACCGACTACGACGAGGCTGAGCTCTTCGTCAACGGCAAGAGCCAGGGCCGACGCCACAAGACGGGACGCATGTCGGTGTCAGCGACAGCCGGAAAGCTCGTAGAGAAGATGAGTAAGGAGACTGTAGACAGCCTGCTCTCGCGCTACCGTCTCGTCTGGAACAGCGTGGTCTATGAGCCGGGCGAACTGAAGGTGGTCGTCTATGACAAGAACGGAAAGGCCGCCGGAGAGGAAACGGTGCACACCGCAGGAGCACCGGCTGTCCTTCAACTCACAGCCGACAAGCAAACGCTCGCGGCCGACGGCAATGATCTGAGCTACATCACCGTGGCGCTGACCGACAGAGACGGCACGCTCTGCCCCGATGCTTCGGACAAGATTCGTGTGGAGGTCTCAGGCGCAGGAACTTTCCAGGGCATCTGCAACGGCGACGCAACCTCTTTGGAGAGCTTCGTCAAACCGGAGATGCACCTCTTCCATGGCATGCTCGTGGCCACTGTCAGGAGCGGGCACAAGCCGGGAACTATCACTGTGAAGGTGAGCACCGAAAGTGGCATCACCCAATCCATCAACATTGCTGTAAAGTAAAGCCACTGGCTCTTCAACGACCGGGAGGTCCGCTGCCCGGGAGGTCCGCGCCCTCAGCGGACCTCCCGGACAAATAACCTCCCGAATAGATATCGATAGTTATGACAGAAGATAAACTCGTATTGACCGTTGAAATCTTTTTTGTCATGCAAACTGACAATTTTCCACGCAAATGCAGGCGATTTTCAGAAACAAAACCTATCTCGCTCTGAATTTCGCGATTTTCAGCCTCTTTTTATAAAGCATTGATAATCAAGAAAATACGAACAAAGCATCATTTTTCAGCTCCTCAGAAAGGTACTTTGACTAAAAATTCTCTAGAGAATTTCCTGTCAAAGTACCTTTTTCATCGTATCAAAAAGGCTTTCTGATGCTCTCAAATCGCCTTCCTGACACTGTCAAAGTACCTTTCTGACCGCATCATCTCGCCTTTTTCATAGTTTCAACTCGGAAAAAAGGGTTCTCCACTCCACTTTCAGCATCAAAGTCCCAAAATGGTTTCTCTAGATTGAAAGTTCACAGAGCACTTATTTTGTAAGAAAGTTTACCAATCAGAACGAGTATCGGCAAACAAGTTAAAACGACTGGCAGACATATGACAAAATACCAATCCAAGGAAGAAATAAGAATAACGAATACATTTAACTCGCAGCCCAAAGGATACCGATTTCTCTTCAACTTTGACAAATCGCATCCTTCGCACCCTTGCGAGAACCTGCAACCCCTTGAAACATTTTATTCCCCTCTCCTTTAGAGAGGGGTAAGGGGGTGAGGCTTTTTTAGTGGAGCTGGTGGGATTCGAACCCACGTCCAAACAGGGAAACCATACGTTTTCTACACGTTTATTCCAGCCTTTGGTTTTCGTGCGGCGGCAAGACCTGGACCACCAACCGGCGCCTTAGCCTCTAAAATTTCATCCTGCTGTCGAGGCCCAACAAGACTATTTCCGATTTATCTGCACCGCTTGACCCTCAGATTCGGAACCACATCCTTGGAGCGATGTCTCGTCCCATCATCTAATGACGGGATTAAGCCAGTAATCTACTGTACTTCGATTAGGCAGCGAGAGCGTAGTTGTTTTCGCCAATTAAATTTTTGTTCACTCAGATTAAAGAGCTAGCCAACGAGGCTCTGCGTGCTTACGTACCATCTCAGCCTGCTGTCAAATCCAGTCAACCCCAAATGATAGCCTTTGCAAAGTTATGAATATATTTCCATACTACAAAATGAAATTAACTATAATTATAATTTTAGTCTACGTCAGTAAGTCAAGACGATATCAACACTGAGGCTAAACTATAGACCTCAGTGTCTCTGAGTCTCTATGTGAGTTAATCCATATTCTTTGTTTCTTCCCCAAATAATTGTCACTATAAAATTTTTATTGTACCTTTGTAGTCTAAAAAGACCTACAATGGATAAATCTCCTTTGTAACCATGCAATATTCTTGCAAAAAATAAGTTTATAAACATAAAAAGTCAGAATATATAACATGAAAAAGATACTCTTGGGACTTGCCCTGCTACTGATGACTCCACTCTCTATCTGTGCTCAGTCGTCTATGACTGACTCACAGGTGGCAGACTATGTTCAGCATGAGGCTGCCCGCGGTACATCGCAGGCGCAGATCGTCACACACCTGATGCAGAGCGGTGTGGACATCTCACAGATCAGAAGGGTAAGACGCGCTTATGAACAACAGGCTAAAGGTAAAGGATTTGGAAACGCCACCGAAACCACAACAACGGAAAGCCGTCTGAGAAAGAGTAATGGAAAAACCAAATTGACAAAGGCACAGGCCGAACAGTACGACAAGCAGCGCGACGCTACTACCTCTGCCCGCATCCAGGGCAACACCCAATGGCAAGAATCTTACGACGTGAACGACCAAGACTTCCAACAGATGCAGCAGGAAGTCGGCGACATGATACCCGTGGACACCACCACGCTGCTCAAGCAATTGCTCGAACAGCAGCGCAAGAACAAGCATAAAGTCTTCGGACGCGACATCTTCTCGAACAAAAACCTCAGCTTTGAGCCCATCATGAACATCGCTACACCGCAGAACTACCGGCTCGGACCGGGCGACGCGGTAAACATCGACGTCTATGGCGCTTCGCAGCGAAGCATCACCGCCACGGTAAGCCCCGACGGTGACATCGTCATCGAAAACTTCGGCCCCATCCACGTTGGCGGACTCTCCGTGGCTCAGGCCACCGCACGCATCCGCTCCCAACTCGGTGCCCGCTACCAGAGCAGCCGCATCAAACTATCACTCGGACAGACGCGCACCGTCACCGTCAACGTCATGGGAGAAGTTGTCACTCCGGGTACATACACCCTCTCGGCCTTCGCCAGCGTGTTCAACGCACTCTACATGGCAGGCGGCACCAACGACCTCGGTACGCTGCGCAACATCAAGATCTATCGTCACAACCGCCTCATCAGCGTCTGCGACATTTACGACTATATCCTCAACGGCAAGATGACGGGCAACGTACGCCTCAACGACGGCGATGTCATCATCGTGGGTCCTTATGACTGCCTGGTCAATATCACCGGTAAGGTCAAACGGCCGATGTATTACGAGATGAAGCGCAACGAGAGCGTAGAGACCTTGCTGCGCTATGCCGGCGGCTTCACGGGGGATGCCTATAAGAAGGCGGTGCGCGTCAACCGCAAGACAGGGCGCGAGTATGCCGTGTACAATGTTGAGGAGTTTGACATGAGCTCGTTCCGCGTGGCCGACGGCGACAGCGTCAGCGTGGACTCTATCCTACCCCGCTATCAAAACACGGTAGAGATCAAGGGAGCCGTCTTCCGTCCGGGTATGTATCAGCTCGGTGCCGGCATTAACAGCGTGCGCACGCTCATCCAGCATGCTGAGGGTCTCACCGAGCAGGCCTTCACAGCCCGTGCCGTCATGCACCGCATGAATGCCGACCGCACGCTGCGCGTCATCGCCGTAGACGTCGAGGGCATCACAAGCGGGCGCGTCGCCGACATCCCACTGAAAGAAAACGATGTGCTCTTCATCCCCTCCAAGGAAGAAGCCATGACCGAACGCACCATCACCATCAACGGTGAGGTTAACTACCCCGGCATCTATAAATATGCCGACAACGAGGCACTTGAGGACTTCGTGCTCCAAGCAGGCGGACTCAAGGAGACGGCTTCAACGGTGAAGGTCGACGTAGCACGCCGCATCTCTGACCCAAAGGCACTGACTACCGACAGCATCATCGCCCAAACCTATAGCTTCGCACTGAAAGACGGATTCGTCGTCGACGGAGAGCCGGGCTTCGTGCTCCAACCCTTCGACGAGGTGTATGTACGCCGCAGTCCCGCCTACAGCAAGCAGCAGAATGTCGTGGTCGACGGCAAGGTGATGTTCCCCGGATCATATACCATGGCCTACCGTGACATGCGGTTGACCGACCTGGTGAAGATGGCCGGCGGTGTCGCTCCCGACGCTTATATCAAGGGAGCCCGCATCATGCGCGTACCCAATGAGGCAGAACGCACACGTATGGAGGCAGCCTTCAAGATGCAACAAGAGCAATTGCGCCAGCAGCTCATGCAGTTGGCCGTCAACAGCAACAATAACAGCATCATGCAAAACTCTGACGAGACACTAAAAAAGCAACTTGAAAAGTTCCAGGTGCCCAACACCTATCCTGTCGGCATCGAACTGGACAAGGCTCTGAAAGATCCGAAGAGCGACGCCAACATCATCCTGCGTGCCGGTGACCGCCTTCTCATCCCATCGTACACAGCGACGGTGAAGATCAACGGTGCCGTGATGTATCCCAACACGGTCAGCTATGAGCGCGGGGAGAGCGTCCGTCACTATCTCGACGCAGCCGGCGGCTTCGCACAGAACGCACGTAAGAGCAGTGTATACATTATATATATGAATGGCATGGTCGGTAAGGTCAGCCGTGGTGCCAAGGTTGAACCCGGCTGTGAGATCGTCGTTCCCTCGAAGCTCACCCGCAAGATGAGCGTGGCTGAGACGATGAGCCTCGGCTCGAGCATGTCGAGTATCGCCGCCATGATCGCCACCATCGCCAACCTGTCGAAATAAAGTTGCAATCAGACATACCGGGCACGTGCCCAGCCAGGCAGACGACTCTGCGACTTCACTTTCTGAGGTCCAATGCGGACTCTTCTCCTTCGCTCCGCCTTCGGGCGGCAGTCACCCTCACCACGATGGTGAGGGGAGGAGGAGAAGTGCAATTCTGAATGATAAATGTTGAGTGTTGAATGATGAGAGCGGCAGGGTAAGACACATCCCATTGCTTTCATGCTCACCTGCTTTCGAGAAGAGCAAAACTTTTCTCTCCCATTCCCTTGTGCGTTTGCAATTAAAATCGTATATTTGCAAAAAACAATGATATGAAAGCAATAAATACACATTTCAACCAAGCCCAGTTAAAGTTACTGGATATGCTCTCGTATGTAAAAACTCCACAGGCATTACATGACTTGGAGAATGTCATCTCTGACTATTTCGCCCAGTAGATTGTTGCTTACTATACCTTTTTTATAATTAAAAAATAATGCATATGGAAACATTAAGTTCTTTAAATAAAGCACAACTACAGATACTCAAATTGCTTTCCAATATCAAGACAGAAGAAGAGACCAAGGAATTAAGCCAAGTGATTTCCAACTTCTATGCTAAAAAGGCAACAGAGGAAATGGACAGACTTTGGGAGTCGGGACAATGGAACGAGGAGAAAAATGATCAGATACTCAAAGAACATTTAAGAACACCTTATAAAAATGGCAATGCCTAAAATCGTTCTTGACACAAATTGCTTGATTTCCTCTTTATCATCTTATAGCAAGTACTTTCCAATTTGGCGCTACTTGCAAGAAGGCAAGTTTATTATATGTGTTTCCAATTCAATATTAGATGAGTACCAAGAAATAATAGAGGAGAAAACAAATGCCATTATCGCTCAAAATGTCATCCGCACATTGCTGGACTGTCCTTTTGTGAAATACCATGAGCCGAGTTATCATTTCAGCCTCATCACCCAGGATCCCGACGATAACAAGTTTGTGGATTGCGCCATTATCTCAAACGCAGATTACATTGTGACGGAAGACAAGCACTTCAATGTTCTGAAAGAAATCTCTTTCCCCAAGGTATCTATCCTTGGCATCGACGACTTCCTGCATACGTTAGAGGAAGACACGTAGCCGACTTTGTGCTCAGCGCCCTTGGCGGCTTGGCGAGAGAAAATTTATAATTTCTATGACAGACACATCGGAAGACTTGCAAGTGCGATTCACGGTCATTGCAATAGAAGCAGCTGCAAAGAAAATGGGCATATCCCCTCTGAAGTGAGCCGAAGACAGGACAAGTACAATCTTATAGAAGGCCACTTATTCAAGTATTACGACACCCTGCATACGCAAAGCCAATCATACGTAGCTGATGACATTATAGAAGCTCTCAAAAACTACGAGGAAAATGACAGGTAATACTTTGTATCAGGGTCTCTGCAAATAAATTAGAATGTTAGACTTCACCTTACATAGAAAGATTGCACGTATCATCAAGATGTTAGCAGAAACGTTGCATGTCTGCTTGCCTCGTGCCGTCAGCATCTTTTACCGCACCGGCACCTGCAAACTCATGCATGACTCAACAACTATGCTCCACACCATGAGTGACACCTATATACTAAATGATGTCATCAGCGAGCTGAAGGAATATCACGGAAGAATAGCTTAAGCAATATAGCAATTACAAGCTACAGAATTTTACATCCTCTCCATCTGTGTCACATGTAAGAAACAAAAAAGACTGTTACAATGCCTTGCAGTTTTGAAGCGGCTGCATATTCATTAACAACAACTAAATTAAGCATTATATGCCTCATCTTCATATTTATCATCTCATAGTAATCTGTGAATGACATTGACAGATACCGATAGCATTCGTTCTTCCCAAAGAATGAAGAAAGATTATGCTCAATATTCAAAAGTTACGCTAATTATAGTTATTTATTCTAATGAATATATTCAATATACACCACAATTGGACTGAGTGGGGGAAAAAACGTAAAAAAAAGAACTTCACTCAAATAAAGCACCCCCAAAACAGTCAGATAGAGCAGAACTCTAACATGGAAAACGCAACTCGACTAAATGAAGATATTACTGAGGAGTATACTAACACAAAGGGTATTAGTAAAGTCTATGTTGACTTGATAGCTTTACTCCAAATTATAATCCGCAAATGGAAATTAATCACCTTAACCTTAATTGGCTGGGGGCTTTTCGGAATATGGTATGCATTCCAACAACCCAAAGAATATATAGCAACTGTTATGCTAGCGCCAGAAACATCAAGCAATAGTCTTTCAAACAAAATATCTTCTATTACATCTATGGTAGGCCTTTTCAACGATGGAAATCCAACCGGGGATGCTATTTATCCAGAAATATACCCAGACATGATGTCGTCCAATGATTTCTTAGTCAAGCTATTCTCTGTACGAGTAAAGACCTTAAAAGGCGATATTAAAACGAATTTCTATGATTATCAAAAAAATAGAACTAAAGTAACCACCATAGACAAGATTAATAAAGGTGTTTTAGCACTTGTAGGCAAGTTCACCAAAAAAGATGATGATATCGCAAAGGGGGATTCACTTCATCCTAATCCATTTCAATTGACAAAAGACGAGAATGGCATAGTTAACCTAATGAGATCCAACTTTACTTGCCAAGTCGATAAAAAAACAAGTGTAATAACGATTTCTGCCAAAACAGAAGACCCATTGGTCTCTGCAACAATGGCAAACGCAATTAAAGAAGAACTACAGAAAACCATTACGGCTTACAAAACCCAAAAGTCGCGCAATGACGTGAAATACATGAGCGAACTTAACCAGGAAGCTCAGAAAGAATACACGAAAGCAAGACAGAGATACGCCGCCTACTGCGACGCTAACATAGACGCCACTCTGGAAGCTATAAAATCCAAGCAAGAAGACTTGGAAAACGACATGCAGCTCAAGTATAACATCTATACGCAAACGGTACAACAACTGCAACTCGCACAGGCTAACTTGCAAGACAACACGCCGGCGTTCACCACCCTACAGTCGGCTTCGGTTCCCCTCAAGCACTGCAACACACCCAAGATTTTCATTCTTGCCACGTTCCTCTTGATTGGGGCACTGTGCGACTTTGTGCTTTTAGGCATCAAGTATAGAAAACGAATAGTCAAGATAGCTTAACCGTCATGCAACGTCAACCCAAGGGAAGTAGCGTAGCCCAACACAAGTGGCTCATCTTGTCGTCACTCTTGATAGCCATCGGGGGCAGTCTCGTGTTTTCAGCATCCCTTCCAAAGACATACAGTTCCATTAAGCAAATATCCATCAACGCAAGCGATGACCGTATTGAAAAGCGCGCCAACAGGATGAATATGGAACTGGACTTACCCACCATTTCCGAAAACAACGTGACTACAGAGCCCGAATTATTAAAGATGTTGCTGGCTTCCGACTGGCTGAGGAAACAGATGGGCAAGCAAAAGGTCACAACAAGAGCCGGAAAAACGTATACCCTGCAAGACTATCTGCTTGGAGAAAAGAAGCCGTGGTGGAACAACGGCGGAAAGAGACTAGCCTTGTCTGACAAGCTGCAAGACTGCATGATGACCGAAGTAAATCTGCACAATGGGATTATCAGCATTAAAGGAGTGGCACAAGACCCATGCGTGGCCTGCCAAATCACGCAGATAGCAGCCAGGCTGTTGAGTGAGATCTTGCAACAATACACTCGGCGCATTGCCGTGATCAACGCTGCCAAACTTAGAAAGCAACGCGACTTGCAGAGGTCAAATTATCTAAAGGCCCTTAGGCAATATGCGTCTGTTGTAGACGCCAACGCCGAGCCCATGCTTATGACCGAGCGAAGCAGAATAGACAGTTTGCAAAAGAACATAGATGTAGCCCTGGAAGCCTACAACAAGGCAAACATGCAATACCAGCTGGCACACATGAAGGAAAGCAGACAGAAGATTTACTTCATCACCATCAACAACGAAGCAGTGGCTGCCGTCCCTACCCACCCCAGGACATTCGTCAACCTCATGATCTGGATGATGTATGCCCTGCTCTTTGATTTCTGGGCCATCTCACTCAGCCAAAAATACAAGCGAAGAACACATGGCAAGCAATAGAAGCCAGCTTATAAAGAAAAACATCCTCTTCTCCTTTGGCATAAAAGGCTGGGCCGGGGTGATACAAATATTGCTGGTGCCCCTGACCATTAAATGCTTAGGCAATTATGCCAATGGCATCTGGATGGTCATAAGTTCTATGCTCATTTGGATAGACTCCATGGACATAGGACTTGGAAACGGCTTGCGCAACATTTTGGCCGACAAGCTGGCCAAGGGCGACATGGCCGGTGCGAAGACGTGCGTATCGACCACCTTTTTCACACTCATTGGCATCATCCTGCCTGTGGTCTGCATAGCCACTATTCTTTGCAATGCCATCAATATTTATCAGCTTCTAAACGTCGACCCACAACTCATACCGCACCTAAGCGCAGTGGTGAGCGTTTCTGTCATCATTGTCGGCGGCACCTTTATCTTCAAGTTCATTGGCAATGTTTACATGGCCTTGCAGCTGCCCGCCGTAAACAACGCACTGGTTACCATTGGACAAACCCTTACTCTCATTTCAGTTTTTTGCATGCAGCAGGCGCATTTCAACTCATTAATGTGGGTGGCCATAGCCTACACGGCAGGTCCGCTCCTGTCATATTTGGTGGCCTACCCCATTTCCTTTCGTGGCAAATACGCTTTTTTAAGGCCGGGCATAAGCGCTTTCAAGGCCTGCATGATCAAGGATCTGTTCTCACTCGGCATAAAGTTCTTTATACTGCAGATAGCCGGCATCATTCTGTTTGCCTCCACAAACCTTATCATATCCAAGCTTTTTTCACCCGAACTGGTTACGCCCTATCAGGTAACCTACAGGTATTATTCGTTCACCGTCATGATTTTCACGGTCATCGCCGTGCCTTTCTGGAGTGCCACCACCGATGCCTATGCCACGAATGACATGCAATGGATAAAAAAGTCAATGCGCAAGTTACACATCATATTGGCCGGCATGCTCCTCGCCATCGTTCTACAAACACTCGCATCACCGTACATATACAAGATTTGGGTGGGCGAAGGAGTGAGAACAAACCTCATGTTGTCCTGTTTAATGGGCATATACATTTTTGAGATTATTTGCAGTTTGTGCTATTCTTACATCCTTAATGGTATGGGAGCCCTAAACGTTCAGCTGGTCACCACCATGTCCGCGGCCATTCTTTACCTGCCTCTGGCCTGGTTTTTGGGCAAAGTCTATGGTGTCGACGGCGTAGCAATTGCCCTCATAATCGTCAACATGCCCGGCACAGTCATTAATTGTGTGCAATACAAGAAGATAATTAGTGGGAACGCTTCGCCCATGTGGAGAAAATAGCCATGGCCATATTACTTATCATTTTTCTCTCGGCACTCATCTTCCTTTATCGCTTCTTGCGTTTAGGCGATGTGTTCTCGCCATGGTTCATTACCACGGCCATCTGGCTTTTGCTCATTGTAGTGTTCAACATCACATCCACCCAACTATATCCCTTAAAGGACAGGTTTTATTTGTGTACCATGATTTGGGTTCCCATTCTGTCTGCCTCGGCCATTCTTACCTATTATTCTATACCCGGCGGACCGGTCAAAGGCTACAAAATGCACATCAACCATTTTTGGTTGAACGCCTTGTTTTTCCTTTCCATTGTGTTTACCCCTATCTATGTCTACAAAATATTTAAGACGGTTTCCATGTTCGGCACAGAGGACTTGCTGTTCAATCTCAGGGTTCTTGCCAACTCCGGAGAAGAAGACACCCTTGGCAAGTTGCTGAAATACATCAATGCCATCAACCAAGCCCTGTTCATTGTTTGTGTGTGGAACTACAAGCAAATAGGCAAGGTCAAGATGGCCATTATCACCACGGCCTGCTTAATGTGCGCTTTCGCCATCATGGAAAAGGGAGCCTTGTTCTTCTTAGGATTGGTCACCGTATTCATACTTTATGAAAAAAGAGTCATCAAGTCGCGCACTATCGCATTGTTCGGAATAGCCACCGTCATGCTTTTTTATGGCATAAACATTTCCAGAGTGTCAACCGAACAGCGACAAGCCGATGATGGAAACATCTTTGACTTCATTGCTATGTACGTTTTGTCGCCTCCCGTTGCATTCGAGCAAGTCCAGCAAAAGGTAACCGAGCAATTCGGGTCGCGCACTTTTGCTTTCTTCTATGCTTTTCTCACCAAGCTGGGTATAGCCAATTACACCGTTGAGCCCAAGCTGCAAGAGTTTGTCGACGTACCTATACCCACCAACGTCTATACGGTTTACCAGCCATTTTTCGAAGATTTCGGGTACAAAGGCATAGCATTTTTTGCCACGGTCTACGGAGTGTTCACCGGTTGGATATACAGAAAGTGCCAGCAAGGGCATTCAGTCTTCAAGTGCCTTTACGCATATATTGCAGAGATACTCATCCTTCAGTTTTTCCAAGAGAACCTCATTCTCAGTCTGTCACTCCTCGTGCAATATCTTTTTGTGTTCATTCTTACCCTGCAAAATAAGTTCAAGCTGATTATATGCAGAACAAAGTCAACTATAGAAGAAAAAACGGGCAATACACCGTAAAGACCTCGGTTCTTATTGTCGTATACCGCCCCAGTGAGCAGGAGATACAACATATCAAGGAGATAGCAGCGACCAACCATGGTGTCATAGTGGACAATTCAGCCAGCATGAATGAAGAACTGAAGAACGCCGGACTGCTTCACTACATTTTCTTGGGTGGAAACAAAGGCATAGCCGAGGCACAGAACATAGGAATAGATTATATTACATCGAACATTAACTCCGAATACATTGTCTTCCTTGACCAGGACTCCATTGCAGACAGCGACTACGCTGACACCATCTGCGCAGAGTTTGAGCGCATTAGCAGGATGCACGGAAATCTGGCCACGCTGGGGCCTACCGTGATACGCAAGGACGATGGTACCGTATATGCCCCGTTTATCAGAAAAGAAGGTATAGACTCCTACGGCTTTACGCCTCGGCGGGAGATTATTTCTTCGGGCAGTTGTATTCCCACAAGCGTCATCCATGCAGTAGGATGCAACGACCCCAGGCTGTTCATTGATTATGTTGACTTCGACTGGTGTTGGAGGGCTAATAAGCAGGGGTATGTTTGCGGCATCACCTCCAATGTGAGAATATATCATAAGGTAGGAAATCACGAGCTGCATTTTGGCAACTATAGGGTCATCGTTTCCTCGCCCATGAGATATTTCTATTCATACAGAAATTATCTTTGGCTTTGCCGACAAGACTACGTGCCCACCGACTGGAAGATAAAGACAGGCATCAAGGCCGCGTCACGGTTTGTCTATTTTCCTTTTTTAGTAAGTAATGGCGTAGACATATGGAAACACATGATAAAAGGAATATGGGCGGGTCTCACCAAAAGACTTTAGTGGGAGGCGTCATGGTGCTCTACAATCCGGGAGACAACATCCTGAATAATGTAGAAACCATCATCAGTCAAGTAGATGTCTTGTATATTATAGACAATTCGAGCGATGACCACACTCCCGCGTTCCGCAAATATCACCATGTAATATACAAGCCCCTGCTGTGCAACACTGGCATTGCGAAAGCCCAAAACGTTGCCCTTAAATACTTGTTAGACACCAATGTGGACTATGTGCTGTTCATTGACCAAGACTCCAAGGCTTCTCCTGAATTAGTCGAGCGTCTCCTTGCTACAAGCAAATGGTTAAGCAGCCAGGGAATCAAGGTGGGAGCCGTAGGGCCTATTGGCATTGACTCTTTTACCGGTCAGCCGTTCAACTATAATTCTGTTTCTGTAGGAGAAATAAACGATTGCACGCACCATTTAATAGAGGTGTTTCAAACCATGAGTTCAATGTCACTTATAAACATGAACACTCTAAAAACTTGTGGTTTTATGAGAGACACCCTTTTCATAGACGGCGTTGACAGTGAATGGTGCTGGCGGGCTACTTATATCAATGGTTCGAGACACTTCTATGACCTGGACGTTACAATGCAGCACACATTGGGACTCAACAGCTACAAAATAGCCCACCAAAATATACACATCACCCCTCCATTTAGACTCTATTACCAAATAAGAAATTACATATGGCTCTCAAAACTAAATTATACACCTGCCAAATGGAAAAGAATCAACGGATTAAAGTATATCACCAAATTCTTTTTCTATATGATATTTGGACCTAATAGGAAATTATATCTCAAAAATTTTTTTAGAGGTTTGAAAGACGGCATAAAAGGAGAGCCATAAATACCTAATACACAGCAATGAACGATTTAAGACACTTGCAACTTGTTATTTTAAGCATCGCAAAGGATATTGATGCGTTTTGCACAAAATACCAAATCCAATATTCTCTAAATGGTGGTTCTGCTTTAGGAGCTGTCAGGCACCAGGGCTTCATCCCCTGGGATGATGACTTCGACCTCCAAATGACAGCAGAAAACTACCATAGGTTTGTAGAGTTGGCCCGTACTGAATTCAACAACAACAAATATTACTTTGAAGAAGGGCTTAAAGACTGGCCCCTGGACTTTTGCAAGATAAAGTTAAAGGGAACTGTTTTTGGCGAGGAAGAAGGCTATGCTGGAAAAGACAATATGAGAGGCATCTTTGTAGACATCTTCAGAGTAGACAGCGCAGCACCCAATATATGCGGGCGCCTCATACAATATGCATGCTGTAAAGCACGCTCGGCTTACCTGCTAAAACAAAGAGGATACAAAAGTGCCTCACTTCCCAAGAAAGCCGCTATATGCATAGCATCTCTGCTCAAAGTCAAGGCAATAAGAAAACTCATTGAACACCAAGTATTCAAATATGATGGAAAGAATACCGACTACGTGGGCTTACTGACCGACAACACTCACTATCCCAATTGCTTCTTCCCCGCTTACATCTTCAAAGAAACTATAAGAGTAAAATTTGAGGATACTACCTTCAACATCCTCAAGGAATATGACGTCTATCTCAAAAGACTTTTCGGTGACTACATGCAACTTCCACCAGAAAACAAACGACAAAATCCACATCTGACAAACGTGGACTTTGGAAAATACTAACATACAACAAACAATACTTTATCTAACAAACAAATACATGCAAGCTATCATATTGGCCGCTGGCATGGGCCGACGCCTTCAACAACTCACAGCAAACAACACCAAATGTATGGTGGACATCAACGACAAGAAACTTATAGACCGTACCCTCGATGCTTTGGAAGGTCTGAATCTGCGACGTATCATCATCGTAGTGGGCTACAAAAGCGAAAACCTTATAAAACACATAGAAAGCAGACATGAAGGCACTCCTATAGAGTTTATTCAAAACAGTATATACGACAAGACCAACAACATCTACTCTCTCGCTCTCGCTAAAGACAAGATGGAAGAAGACGACACCATTCTTCTAGAATCGGACATCATCTTCAATCCACAAATGCTTAAGCTCTTGGCTGACAAGCCCTACCCCAATATAGCACTTGTAGACAAATGGGCCAGTTGGATGGATGGTACGGTGGTGAAAATAGACGACAAATACAACATCGTTAGCATGGTGCCAAAAGAGGCATTCGACTTCAACGACACGGCCGATTATTACAAAACAGTAAACATCTACAAGTTCAGCAAGGAATTTGCCAAGTACAAATACAATCCTTTCTTAGAAGCTTACTGCAAAGGCATGGGCTATAATGCATACTACGAGCAAGTGCTCAACATCATCACCTACATCTCCGCCAATGAAATGAAAGCTCTGCCCGTGCGCAACTTAAAGTGGTTTGAGATCGACGACATACAAGACAAAGAAATAGCAGAAATAATGGCATGCGGACCTACTGATAAAGTCAAGCGCATTTCACACCTTTATGGCGGTTATTGGCGTTTTCCAGACATAATCGATTTCTGCTATTTGGTCAATCCTTACTTCCCCACACAACATCTGAAAGAGGAAATTAAGACAAGTTTTGATGATCTCCTGACCAATTATCCCTCTGGCATGGCCGTCAACTCTATGCTGGCTGGCAAATGCTTCAACGTTAACAGTGAACATATTGTCGTTGGAAATGGAGCTGCTGAACTTATTAAAAGTCTCATGGAGACGCTGAGTGGCAAAGTGGGTGTTACGTATCCCACCTTTGAAGAATATCCCAACAGAAAACACAATGAAGACCTTGTGAAATTCATCCCGGCAAATCAAGACTACCGATACTCCACAAACGACCTTAGAATCTTCTTCGAAAGCACCGGTATAAGCACACTGCTTTTAGTAAATCCCGACAATCCATCGGGCAATTTCATACCCAAAGATGACCTTTTGGACCTGATTGTATGGTGCAAGAACAAAGGCATCACAGTTGTTGTGGACGAATCGTTTGTTGACTTTACTGACAATAATACTGCCAACACCTTGATAGACGAGGCTATACTCGGAACATACTCCAATTTAATCGTTATGAAGAGCATATCGAAATCGTATGGTGTGCCTGGTCTGAGGTTAGGAGTGCTTGCAAGTTCGAACACCGAGCTCGTGAGCCATATAAAGAAAGATGTCAGCATTTGGAATATCAACTCTTTTGCTGAATTCTTCATGCAGATACTCGACAAGTATAAGCATGACTATGCTGTAGCCTGCGAAGAATTCTGTTCTGAGCGCACAAGATTTATGCGCGAACTCGAACAGATTGAGTGGATACATGTATTACCCTCGCAAGCCAACTATTTTCTTGTCAGGGTTTTGGAGAAATACTCATCAAGCGAACTCACCAGCATCCTGCTGTCCAAATTCAGCATACTTGTTAAAGACTGTGACCATAAAGCAGGACTGGAGGGTAAAAACTTCATAAGGATTGCCATTAGGGACACCAAAGACAACAACATGTTGCTGCGAGCCCTAAGAAGCCTCTAACTTTCCCTGGCCATGCGCCAGTTAACCCACACGCTTTCCAGCCGCTTATGCAAGAAATGAGTTTTTCCGTCCTTTCGTCTGTCTACAGGAAAGAGCAACCGGAATATTTAGAGGAAGCCCTCAACAGCATATTCAACCAGACCGTCAAGTCGGACGACATCGTCCTCATAGAAGACGGGCAGCTTACCAAAGACTTAGAGAATGTTGTACAAAAGTTTGAGCGGACCCACCCTGAACTCCACGTGGTGCGCTTTGAGCAAAACCGCGGTTTGGGGCATGCCCTTAACGACGGCCTGAAATACTGCCGTCACGACCTTGTGGCTCGTGCTGACACCGACGACATCAACCACGCCAACCGCTTCGCGCGCCAACTGGCATTCATGGCAGGGCATCCCGAGATAGATGCCGTATCGGCCTGGGTTGACGAGTTTACCACCAGCCCCAGCGATGTTATATCCACCCGCAAGCTGCCCGAGAAGAGCAGCGACATCTTTGTCTACGGCAAGCGCCGATGCCCCATCAACCATCCTGTGGTAATGTATAGGAAAAAGGCGGTAGAGGCGGTAGGCGGCTACCAGACCGACCTTTTCCCAGAGGACTATTTTCTATGGATGAAAATGCTCAAGGCTGGAAGCAAGTTCTACAACATACAGGAGAGCTTGCTGTCGTTCAGGTATAACCCCGACACCGTAAAGCGCCGCGGCGGATGGAAATATGCCATTGACGAGGCCAAGACACAATGGAAGGCCTACCACAGTCTTCATTATCTCTCACTCGCCGACTTTCTTTTCAACACCTCCTTGCGTTTCACCATACGCATCCTGCCCAACAGTCTGAGAAAGGGCTTCTACACCATCATGAGAAAACTTACATAGTCTACAGTTCTTTTTTACATCTTCATGCAATATTTCCATGAAAATGTTGTTATAAAAAAGAATTGTGTTAACATCTTATGCCAACAGACATATATATCATATTATTGACTTTGATATCGAGTGCCGTATGTGGTATGGCATTTACTCCACTCATACTCAAATTTTGCAAGAAGAAGCATCTCTATGATATGCCGAATGCGCGGAAGGTACACAAAAATCCTATCCCACGACTTGGCGGTATCGCCTTCATACCCAGTATGATGGTGGCAGTGCTGATCACATTCAACTTCCTGAGACTTCAATATCATTCACAGATCATACATATCAATATTAGTTCACTACATGTCATCGTCAGTCTGTTTGTGATCTATATGACTGGCATTATCGACGATTTGATTGGGCTTAACGCCCCCGTGAAGTTCACCCTGCAGATCATTTCTGGCATGATCCTGTCACTGGCCGGCTTCTACCTCAACAATCTTTATGGACTTTTCGGTATCTATGAGATACCACAATGGTTGGGAAGTCTACTGACAGTGTTTATCATCGTATTTGTCTGCAATGCGATCAACCTTATTGATGGCATTGACGGTCTTGCGGCATCACTGGCTATCATCGGTCTTTGTGGCTTTTGTTATCTCTATGCAAAATTGAGTTACCTTACTTATTGTGTACTGATATGCGGCATCATTGGATGCTTGTTGTCATACCTGTTCTTCAATCTGTTTGGCTCTGCAGAAAAAGGACTAAAGATTTTCATGGGCGATTCAGGGAGTCTTACCCTCGGTTTTCTATTAGGCTTCCTCTTTATCAATTATTCCATAAAGATGTCTGTTTATGCCGACCAGTATAGCCAGCCTTTCTCGATTGCATGGTCCTTCTTTATCTTACCTATTTTTGACGTGGTGAGAGTTTTCTTTTTCAGAATCATGAATCATAGGTCGCCATTTCAGCCCGATAAGAACCACATTCACCATAAGTTGTTAGCAGCCGGCCTCACACAACATCAAGCTTTATTAGCTCTCATTGCTTTGGCTTTAGCATTCATTCTTATCAATAGATCCCTGAGTCCATTGAACAATGCAAATATTTCTCTCTTGGCGGATGTGATCATATACATAGCCTTTAATATCTGCGTGAACGTTGCCATAAAAAGAAGAAAAAAGGTAGAAGTGAGATGAGACGAATCTTTGATATTTGCTTATCTGCCTTCTGCCTGATCGTCTTCTCTCCACTGATGGGTATCTGTGCTTTAGCCATCAGAATAGAAGACGGATTACCTGTCATCTATCGGCAAGAGAGAATAGGACTGCACGGAAAACCCTTTAACATCTATAAGTTCCGCAGTATGAGAATGGATGCAGAGAAAGATGGCGAACCACAACTGCTGGAGCGAGACAACGATCCAAGGCTCACTCATGTTGGTGCCTTCCTTCGTGCGCATCACCTTGACGAGCTCCCACAGCTTTGGAATGTCTTCAAGGGAGACATGGCTTTTATTGGCCCAAGACCGGAACGGAAGTACTATATCGACCAGATCATCCAACATGACCCACGCTATGTCTATCTCTATCAGATACGACCGGGCGTGACGTCCTACGCCACATTATATAATGGTTATACCGACACGATGGAGAAGATGCTCAAGCGGCTGGACCTGGACCTCTACTATCTGGAGCATCGCTCGTGGTGGTTCGACACAAAGATACTCGTAAAGACTTTCATCAACATCGTCTTCGGCAAGGTATTTTGAGGACAGAGGAGACAGAGAGACGAGGACAGAAAGACATAAAGGACAGATACTTCACTGTATTATAGACAGGAAGACAAAAAGACAAAAGAAACAGATTATACGCTGCTTTCCTTTTGCTTTATAGAAATAATATACTATCTATGCAAATGTAAACGACGGTTTACATTTAAAGACAAGTGACATGAAATTCTACGATAGAGAAACGGAAATCGACATTCTGCCTATGCTTATCTGTTATTCTGCAAGATATGTGATAATCCCAAAACAAAATCAACGAGAAATTTGGTGGAGCGGGAGAAAAGTGGTAACTTTGCAGGCAATTACGCTCCAAGGGTCGTGAAAGACCCGCAACGTGATCATAGAATTCTATAACAAAACGAATAATTAAAGAAATGAAAAAAGGTATTCATCCAGAAAACTATCGCCCCGTCGTGTTCAAGGACATGTCCAACGGCGATATGTTCCTCACACAGTCTACATGCAAGACCAACGACACTGTAGAGTTTGAGGGCGAGACTTACCCAGTGGTAAAGGTAGAAATCTCCAGCTCTTCGCATCCGTTCTACACGGGCAAGAGCAAGCTCGTCGACTCGGCTGGTCGTGTGGACCGCTTCATGAGCCGCTACGGTAAACTGAAGAAGTAAATACCAAAGCCAACAGAATAGAAGCGCGATCTGACGTAGTTGCATATACGTTTGATCGCGCTTTTTTCGTTTAAAAACTTGAGAACATGATCCAAAAGAATAGAAATGGTTATAAGCGTCACGCCTGCTGGACGTGGCTTGCAGCCTTTGTCTTTACCCTTACCCTCCCTGTCTTTTATTCATGCTCCGGGGATGACAACGGGGAAACAGCCAGTGCTAATGCCAATGCCAACAATGCTCAGGTATTTCCCGAATATGCCCGCATGGAAATGTCACGCATCAAAGACGGCAGCCGCATCATCATTCATCGGACCGATGCCTTCGGCGTGAACTATATCGTGGAATGGGACGACGGCCTGCGTGCACAACGCTGGACATGCTATCGGCTCGACCCGAAGAACAGCATTAGAACCGGCAGTCGTAATGGCTGGTGGCACGGAAGAGACCCCTTTGCCGAGGACGAGCTGATACCTGCCGCTTACCGCACGACATTAACAGACTACAGTCAGATGACTCCTCACTATGACCGTGGCCATATCTGTCCTTCTGCCGACCGCCTCAACTCCAAGGAGGCCAACCGGCAGACTTATCTGCTTGGCAATATCCAACCGCAGCTCAACGGTTTCAACACTGGTGTGTGGCTCTATATGGAGAACAAGATCCATGGTAACTCCTATGATGGCATCGTTGGCTGGAACCGTGATGCCTTCTGCGACACCTTATATATATGTAAGGGTGGCACGATAGACAACAACAACTACTCCCGTTCCAACACTGGACTGGTCATCCCTAAATATTTCTTTGCCGCCATCCTGCGCATCAAAAACGGGCAGTACAACGCCCTCGGTCTGTGGTTTGAGCACAAAAACGACCACAGTACCAGCCTGAAAGCCTATGCGTGCAGCATCGATGAACTGGAGAGGCGCACGGGCATCGACTTCTTCTGCAACCTTACCGATGACCGTGAACGCGTCATCGAAGCAGCTCAACCCAACGACGCACTGTGGGGACTGGAATAAAAACAAAAATCATCCATTAAAAGAGCATTGGCATAGCAGCTATCACTGCCACTGCCATCATTATCTTAAACGTTTTCATATCTTAGAATGTTTAATCCTCAATAAGTGATCTACCTTATTCTACCTTTCCGAAATGTCTCACCGGCTTTGCCGTGCTGTCATCCTTAGCCCGAGTGCCCACCATGTTCTTCTTGGCATAGCCGCCATAGTAATCGTCGTAGTAGCCGTAGCCCCAATCTGTATACTTGTTCCAGTTGGGTGAGGACACCTGGCGGAGACTGAAGTTGACAGTCTGGTTGTCATAGTAGATGGTACCTTCGAAATAGCCATTAGACAAACGATAGTTGCGAATCTTCAAAGATGTACCTTCTTCAACAAAGTACACGTTGATAGCACCGTTAGACACCGTCCACTTGATATGGTTGGCCACCTGGTTGTTGCGCCACGGAGAGTTCCGGTAATAGTCGATCCAATAACCCGTTCCTGAAGAATAGGTATATGGATCTTGCACGAAGCAGATCTCTGAGGACACAGCCTGATAGTATTGTCCATCATAATATGTACGCACTTCCATATCACCTTGCCACGTTCCTTCGAGGGTGGTTGCGATATCGCTGTCGTCATCGCAGGAGACCAGCGTGGTAGCGGTCAGCGTGAGGAACAGCATTGAGATTATTGACATTAACTTTTTCATTGCCTTTTCATTTTTATGTTATTGATGCCGCAAAGTTAACGCATTTCTGTTAAACGGCAACGGGAAATCGGATATTTGTGAGAGGGATTCCCCTACTGTGTGAAGAGAATTCCGCTATTAATTAATCAAAAATAACCGGCAAAAGAAGGGCTTTCTCCATTCTTTTTTGTACTTTTGCCTTGCATTGTCTCAGAAAGGGAAAATGCTCAACTTTAAGATTGTAAAACATAACAAAGATAAAGCCAAGTATAAAACAAAAATGAGAACGGTTTACGAATTCAGTGTGAAAGACAGAAAGGGTAACGAAGTGTCCCTACGCGAATATGCCAACGAGGTACTGCTCATCGTCAACACTGCCACCAAGTGTGGTTTCACCCCTCAGTACGAGGAACTGGAGAAGCTCTATGAGAAATACCATGCACAGGGCTTCGAGATTCTCGACTTCCCTTGCAACCAGTTTGGTCAGCAGGCGCCGGGCACTGATGAGAGCATTCACTCTTTCTGCAAGCTCACCTACGGCACCGAGTTCCCACAATTCAAGAAGATCAAGGTCAACGGCGACGACGCTGACCCGCTCTATAAGTTTCTCAAGACACAGAAGGGCTTTGCCGGTTGGGATGAGACACATCCTATCTACCCCATCCTCGACAAGATGCTCTCTGAGGCTGATCCTAACTATAAGGAGAACCCCGACATCAAGTGGAACTTCACCAAATTCCTCGTCAACAAGAAGGGACAGGTAATGAAACGCTATGAGCCCACTGAGAAGATCGACAACATCGCCAAGGATATCGAAGCGTTGTTATAACCACCAACCATAAATAAAAGAAAAGGAGAACAACATGAAGACAAAGTGCTTAATCATCGGCAGCGGTCCTGCCGGCTACACTGCAGCCATCTACGCCGGACGCGCCAACCTCAATCCGACGCTCTACACGGGTCTGCAGATGGGCGGTCAGCTTACCCAGACTACCGACATTGAGAACTTCCCCGGTTTCCCTGACGGCATCGATGCCAACGAGATGATGGAGAACTTCCGTAAGCAGGCAGCACGCTTCGATGCTGACATCCACGACGGTGTGATCACCGATGTGGACATCAGCCAAAAGCCTTACGTGGCCACCACCGACCGTGGCGAGAAGATCGAGGCCGACACGATCATTGTAGCTACGGGTGCTTCTGCCAAGTACCTCGGACTTCCCGATGAGGAGAAATATCGTGGACAGGGTGTCTCTGCCTGTGCCACCTGTGATGGTTTCTTCTATCGCAAAAAAATCGTTGCAGTCGTCGGTGGAGGTGACACAGCCTGCGAGGAGGCCACCTATCTGGCCAACCTCTGCAGCAAGGTGTATATGATCGTGCGAAAGCCTTACCTGCGCGCTTCCGAGATCATGAAGAAACGCGTGGAGGACAATTCCAAGATAGAGATTCTCTATGAGACCAACACACTCGGGCTCTACGGCGACAACGGTGTGGAAGGTGCTCATGTGGTCTACCGCAAGGGTGAGACCAACGAAAAGAAATACGATCTGCCTATCGACGGCTTCTTCCTCGCCATCGGTCATAAACCCAACACCGACATCTTCCGTGGTAAGCTCGACATGGATGAGGTTGGATATATCAAGACACAAGGTGACACGCCACGCACCAACATCGAGGGCGTCTATGCCGCCGGTGACTGTGCTGATCCCACCTACCGCCAGGCTGTCGTAGCCGCCGGCTCAGGCTGCAAAGCTGCACTGGAAGCCGAGCGCTATCTGCAAGGAAAGTAAACAGGGAACATCCCATAACCAAAGAAAGCCATACCGCTTATGTCAATAGACTTGAGCAGTATGGCATTTTTATTTCATCGTCATCATATAGACTTGTTGTCATTCACAAATTTCATCCATATCTGTAAATTGATTAGAGTTTCACCCCCCTCTTCCTTTGTTACATCACAAACGAATAATTTCTGAGAAACTTATAAATTTTCGATGGATTTCTCCTATCACAAAGTACTTCAATCACCTATTTGCTCTTATGATGACAACTTTGACATTAGGAGTACTTTACGCGCATGCCGTATTTTTTTGCCATTATGCTTGCTTCTTTCTAAAATTTCACTTATCTTTGCAGATATAATACTATCAAAAGATCTGGCTATCATGCACACTCCAGCTTTTCTGACCCTGCTGTTTCTCTGTCTTCCCGCCGGCACGTTGCTTGCACAGAACCGACACCATGACAAGCGACCGGGCAAACTGCAAATACCCATAGACAGCCTCACCGTCAACGGCACGTCACTGGGATCTGTCGACGTGGTGACCGAAAGCCACATGAACAAAGGTCTGGTCACCAACCCGCTCAATGCCCTCACAGGTCAGGCGGCCGGCGTGAACATCACGTCGGGTGAGAACCGCATGGCTCAGCTGAGCTCCGTGCGTGTGCGCGGTACCACGTCTATCACCGGCGGCAACGACCCGCTCGTGATCATTGACGGCGTCTACTCCGACCTCAGCGCGCTGTCATCGGTCTATCCCTCCGACATCGAGAGCTTCACCATCCTCAAAAATGCTGCCGAGACCGCACAGTTCGGTTCGCGTGGTGCCTCTGGTGTCATCGAGGTGAAGACCAAGCGGGGCAGCGGCACTCAATTCCATATCTCCTACGATGGTAACCTCGGCTTTGAATCGAAATACAAAACTCTCGACATGCTCGACGCACCGGGTTATATTGCCACGGCTCAGGCGCTCGCCCTCTATTATAAGGACGAGGGCAGTAACACCAATTTCCAAGACGCCATCACACGCACCGGCTACATCTCCAACCACCACGTAGCCTTCAGCGGTGGCTCCAAGGAGTCGAACTACCGTGCCTCGCTGAGCGCCATGGATCACAACACCATCATCCGCGCGAATTCCTACCGCAACTATGCCGCCAAGGCCGACCTCACGCAGTGGGCCTTCGACGATCTGCTGAAGATCGACTTTGGTGTCTTCGGCTCGTCACAGAAAAACCATGACCTCTTCAACCCCTGGGAGATCTTCTACAGCGCGGCCGCACAGAACCCTACCATCCCTGCCACGACCAACGCTGACGGCACTGGCGACAAGAACAATACCGCGGAACAGATCAACCACCCAATGGTGCTGCTGAAAAAGAAAAACGACACCAAGAGCCTCAACTTCGACACGCATATCGACATGGACCTCAACCTCATGGGGATGTTCTGTGGCAAGAGCAACGACAACGATCCTTCACTCCACCTGCTCCTGCTCGGTGCCTACAGCTACAACACCTTGGAGAACGCCACCTTCTGCCCGACTTGGATATGGGCACAAGGGCAGGCCACACGCAGCGAGCGCAAGACCGAGTCGTGGTTAGGCAATGCCCAACTGAAGTTCGACGACACGTGGGGCGCGCACCATCTCTCAGCCACCTTGCTGACTGAATATCAGAAGAGCAACGCCAGCGGATTCTGGACGCTCGTCAAAGGCCTCACCACCAATGAACTGGGCTACGACAATCTCGGCGCAGCCTCCACGATACCCTATGGCGGCACGGGCTCCGACGCCGACAGCCCCTCACTGCTCTCGTTCATGGGCAGCCTGAGCTATACCCTCCTCAACCGCTACACACTCGGCGCGACCCTGCGTGCCGACGGCAGCTCGATGTTTGCCAGCGGGCACAAATGGGGCACCTTTCCCTCGGTCTCCTTCTCTTGGGACCTGACCAAAGAGCCTTTCTTCCATGTCCTCAGCCATCTCTTCGGCATCATGCGGCTGCGCACCAGCTACGGACAGTCGGGAAATCTCGGCGGCATCTCATCGTACTACTCACAAAACCTTGTCAAGCCCATCGGCACCGTGTCGGTCAACAACACACCCACCACGACCATGGGACTCTTTCGCAACAGCAACCCCAGCCTGAAATGGGAGACACGCTCGACCTTCAACGTCGGTACCGACTTCAGCCTGTGGCACAACCGGATCGTGCTCACCGCTGAATACTACTACTCGCGCACCACCGACATGCTCTACCAGTACGACGTGCCCGTACCTCCCTTCACCTTTGACAAGCTGCTCGCCAACCTCGGCAAGATGAGCAACCAAGGTGTGGAGCTCGGACTCGGCGTCACCGCTATCAGCCATAAGGACATGGAGCTGAACGTCAACCTCAACCTCTCATTCCAAAAGAACAAGCTCATTTCGCTCTCGGGCAACTACAACGGCTACCATCTGACAGCACCGGACATCACGTCCATAGGCTCGCTAAGTGGTGCCGGATTCCACGGTGGCGAGAACAATATCGTCTACCAGATTGTCGGACAGCCCGTCGGCGTGTTCTACCTGCCACACTGCAAAGGGCTGGTAAAGAACGAGAACGGATCCTATATGTATGACATTGAGGATCTCGACCACAACGGACGCGTCAACATCGAGGACGGCGGTGACCGATACATCGCCGGACAGGCCACACCGAAGTGGACGCTCGGCTCCAACATCAGTTTCCGCTACAAGGACTTCGACATCTCGTTGCAGATGAACGGAGCCTTCGGACACAAGATCTACAACGGCACGGCGCTGACCTATATGAACATGTCGAGCTTTCCCGACTACAACGTCATGAAGAAGGCTCCGGCCATGAACATCAAAGACCAGCGCGCCACCGACTACTGGCTTGAACGCGGCGACTATCTCAATTTCGACTATCTCACCGTGGGCTGGAACGTGCCCCTGCACTCTCGCCATATCAGCCGCCTGCGCCTGTCGGCCTCGGTCAACAACCTCGCCGCCATCACTGCCTACAGCGGACTGACGCCCATGATCAACAGCTATGTCGTCGACTCCACGCTGGGCATCGACGACAAGCGGTCCTATCCCGTCTACCGCACCTTCAGCTTCGGGGTGAGCATTCAATTCTAAGTTCCAGCGTTTCCGACAACAAGTAAACCGTCATTCATCATGATGTCCACTAAACGTCTTCTATTCTGTTTCGCCATAGCGGCCTGTCTCTTGTCCCTGTCTTCCTGTGTTGACGAGAATACCAAGGGACTGCTTCCTGAGAAGAATGCCTATAACAGCAGCACCAACCTGTATATCAACACCGTTGCCACCTTATATAATTATATAGGAGGCTACAGCGACTCGCAAGGTCTCGAGGGCACCGTGCGCGGACTCTACGACTATAACACCTTCACCACCGACGAGGCCATCATCCCTATCCGTGGCGGTGACTGGTACGACGGCGGCTTCTGGCAGAATCTCTACGAGCACCGCTGGACAGCCTCCGACGAACCGCTCTATGCCACATGGCTCTATCTCTACAAGGTTGCCATGCTCTGCAACCACAGCCTCGCCGTCATCGACGCCAACCGCAGTCTGCTCTCCGACGACGAGTATCTGTCCTATACCTCCGAGGTGAAAGCCGTGCGCTGCCTCTTCTACTACGAGCTCATGGATATGTTCGGCCGCATCCCTTATATCACCAAAGACCAGGAAAATTTCACCGATGTCAGACAGCAGGAGCGCAGCACCGTGTTTCATAGCCTCATCGACGAGCTGCAGGCATGTCTGCCCTACCTCGCCAATGAGCACAGCAACCTTGAGGGCAATTACTACGGACGTATGACACGCCCCGTGACCCAGTTCCTGCTGGCCCGGCTTTTCCTCAACGCCGAGGTCTACACCGACGACGACTGGACCGACAACCAACGCCCTGACGGCAAGACGATGACCTTCACCGTCGATGGACAGACGATGAATGCCTGGCAGGCCTGCATCCACTACTGCAATGAAATAGAAAAAGAGGGGTATCAGCTTCAGCCCGACTATGTCTTCAACTTCAGCGTACACAACGAGACTTCGGTGGAAAACATCTTCACCATACCCATGGACAAAATCAAATACCAAAACCAGTTCTGTTATCTCTTCCGCTCGCGCCACTACGCTCATGGCGGCGCACTCGGCATGGATGCTGAGAACGGCACCTCAGCCACGCTCGCCACTGTCCACGCCTACGGCTACGGCACCGACAGCCTTGACACGCGCTTCGCCATTAACTTCTATGCCGACACGGTGAAGGTCGACGAAAAGGTGGTGAAGATGGAAAACGGTGAGCCACTGGTCTACCAGCCCTTGGTGATGGCAGAGAACCTCACCTACTCGCCCTATGAGAAGACTGCAGGGGCGCGTATGGCTAAATACGAGATAGACCGCAAAGCCTACACCGACGGAAAACTACAGGACAACGACATCGTGCTCTTCCGTTTCGCCGACGTGCTGCTCATGCGCGCCGAGTCTAAAGTGCGAAACGGAGAAAACGGACAGAGCGACTTGGATGCTGTCCGCCGACGGGTGGGCATGCCCAGTCGTCCGGCTACGCTCGACAACATCCTGCGTGAGCGGTTGCTCGAACTGATGTGGGAAGGCTGTCGGCGGCGCGATCTCATCCGCTACGGTCTTTTCCACAAGGCCTACGACCTCAGACAGCCGATAGAGAGCGAGAGCGATACCCACACCACGGTGTTCCCGATACCCCAAAAAGCCATTGACCTCAATAATAAGTTGAGTCAGAACAAGGGCTACAAGACGGTAGAATAGGAACTAACAACAACTGTTAATACCTCTGAAGCATCTGCGGTAGGCAGTGTGCGGCACCATGGGCAAACAGGAGCCTATACCTTATTATATATAGCTCCAGAGAAATTTATTCTCCACAAAAGGCAAGAAATTGAAGAAAAATGTGTAAGTTTGTAATCGGAATACAATCACCAACTGCAAATTGTCAAACAGAAAGCAATTATTATGAAGAGAAAGAAATTCCTTTTGGGCGAGAACGATGTTCCCCGTCAGTGGTACAACATCCAAGCCGAGATGCCCAACAAACCAATGCCGCCCTTGAATCCAGCTACCCACAAGCCGCTTCATGCCGACGACCTGGCACATATTTTCAATCAAGAATGCTCACGGCAGGAGCTCGATCAGGAACACGCATGGATCGACATCCCCGACGAGGTGCGCGACAAATACTGCTACTATCGTGCCACTCCACTGGTGCGTGCCTACGCACTGGAGAAGGCTCTCGACACAAAAGCACATATCTATTTCAAGAATGAGTCGACCAATCCCTTAGGTTCTCATAAGATCAACTCCGCCCTGCCCCAGTGCTACTATTGCAAACAGGAGGGCGACACCAACGTGACCACCGAGACCGGTGCCGGACAGTGGGGCGCAGCGCTCAGCTATGCTGCCAAACTCTATGGACTGGAGGCCGCCGTGTATCAGGTGAAGATCACGATGCAGCAGAAGCCCTACCGCTCAATGATCATGCGCACATTCGGTGCTACCGTGGAGGGTTCGCCCTCGATGTCAACACGTGCCGGAAAGAACATCATCACGGCCGACCCCAACCATCCCGGCTCCTTGGGTACCGCCATCTCTGAGGCTATCGAACTGGCCACCACCACGCCGGGATGTAAATACACGTTGGGCTCGGTGCTGAACCATGTCGCCCTCCATCAGACTGTCATCGGACTGGAAGCTGAGAAGCAGATGGAGATGGCCGGGGAGTATCCCGACGAGGTGATCGCCTGCTTCGGCGGCGGCTCCAACTTCGGCGGCATTGCTTTCCCCTTCATGCGCCACGTCTTCGACGGTACGCACAAAGACACGAAGTTCATCGCCGCGGAGCCGAACAGCTGTCCGAAACTCACCCGTGGAAAGTTTGAATACGACTTTGGCGACGAGGCCGGCTACACGCCTCTGTTGCCGATGTTCACCCTTGGCCATGACTTCAAACCAGCCAACATCCATGCCGGTGGCCTGCGCTACCACGGTGCCGGTGTCATCATCTCGCAACTGCTCAAGGACGGCTATCTCGCCGGTATGGACATTCCTCAGCTCGAAAGCTTTGCCGCCGGCGTGCTCTTCGCCCAGACTGAAGGCATCATCCCCGCTCCCGAGAGCTGCCACGCCATTGCTGCCACCATCCGCGAGGCCAAGCGCGCCAACGTGGAAGGCAAGGCACCAGTCATCCTCTTCAACCTCTCCGGCCACGGTCTCATCGACATGCCGTCGTATATGAGCTATATCAACGGCGACCTGACGAACTATACGGTCACGGATGACGAGATTGAGAAGAACCTCGAAAAAGTGCCACTGACCATTGACAAGTAATTATCCACAATAACAAAACGACCTCCCCCAGACCTTGCAACCGATATTGCAAAGTCCAGTGGAGGTCGTTTTTTATTTAGCAGAAAAGTAATATTAGCTTTATCTAACTATCCGTTCACCTTCTTGATGATGCCCTGTCCCTCTTCCGCTGCCTTCATATTCAGCGGAATCAAGTCGTGATGGCGCTCAGGCAGCGTCTTGTAGAGTGCCTTCTGCAAACCGTCGATACTGACGATTGGGCAGACTTTGAGCAGTCCGCCGAGTACGATCATGTTGAAGACCTTGGCATTTTTCATCTCCGCCGCCTTGTCCATGGCGTCAATGCGATAGATGGTGATGTCGTCGCGATGGGGCGTCTCGGCGATGCCATAACCGTCGTAGAGGAGTATACCGCCCGGTTTCACCTTAGGCATAAACTTTTCGAGTGAAGGCTGGTTGAGCACGATGGCGACATCGTAATGACTGAGAATAGGTGACGAGATGCGGTCGTCGCTGACGATGACCGTCACATTGGCCGTACCGCCACGCTGCTCCGGTCCGTAGGCCGGCATCCATGTCACCTCCTTTCCCTCCATCAGTCCAGAGTATGCAAGGATCTTTCCCATGGAGAGCACGCCCTGGCCTCCGAAGCCTGATATGATAATTTCCTTTTTCATTGTCTTGCGTTATAACCGTGAAAGACTATTTCAAGCCTGTGGTATCCTTGAAGTCGCCTTTATGATATTCCTCAAACATATATTTGCGCATCCACTCGTTGGCCTTCACCGGGCTGAGATGCCAGCCACTGCTGCAAGTTGAGACGATCTCCACGAGCGAAGAGCCCATTCCTTTCATCGAGGCTTCGAAGGCCTTGCGAATGGCTTTCTTGGCCCGGAGCACCGAGGCCACTGTGTCCACGCTCTGTCGGGTGACGTAGCAGGTGCCGCGCAGCTTAGCGGCCAGTTCGGTGATATTGAGCGGATAGCCGTGCAACTCAGGATCGCGGCCATAAGGGCAGGTGGTGGTCTTCTGTCCGATGAGCGTCGTAGGAGCCATCTGTCCACCCGTCATGCCATAGATGGCGTTGTTGATGAAGATGATGACAATGTTCTCGCCACGGTTGAGCGCATGGATGGTCTCTGCCGTTCCAATGCATGCCAGATCACCGTCGCCCTGATAGGTGAACACGAGACGGTCGGGCCACAAACGCTTGATGGCAGTGGCCAAAGCTGGCGCACGGCCGTGAGCAGCCTCCTGCCAGTCGATGTCGATATAGCGATAGGCAAAGACGGCACAGCCTACCGGTGATACACCGACGGCCTTCTCTTCCATGCCCATGTCTGCAATCACCTCTGCCACGAGCTTATGCACCACGCCGTGGCTACAACCCGGACAATAGTGCATCGGCACGTCGTTGAGCAACTCCGGCTTCTGATAGACAACGTTTTCCGGCTGAATGATTTCCTCCCTATTGATTTTTTCACTTGCCATTTTCTTCCAATTTTGCTTTAAGTTCTTCAACGATCTCCGTCGGGTCAGGCACAATGCCGCCCAAACGACCAAAATGGCTCACGGGTACTTCATTGCCCACAGCGAGCCGAACGTCCTGAATCATCTGTCCGGCATTGATCTCTGCCACGAGGATGTGGCGCTTTCCTTTCGCCATCTCGGCCAGTGCCTTGCTCGGGAACGGCCAGAGGGTGATGGGACGGAACAGGCCGGCCTTGATGCCCTGCTCACGGGCGAGCTCCACGCTCTTCTCGGCGATGCGGGCAGCACTGCCGAAAGCAACAATCAGGCAGTCGGCATCATCGCAATGTTCGGTCTCAAATCTTACCTCTTTCTCTTCGATCTCACGGTATTTGGCCTGCAGGTGCAGATTGCGCTGCTCCATGACCTCCGGCTTCAACTCCAGTGAGGTGATGATGTTGGGCTTGCGGCTTTTCGGACGTCCGGTAGTTGCCCAAGGACATTCCTTGATGACTTCCTCATCGGTACGGCGGGGCTTGAAAGGCGGCAACACCACCTTTTCCATCATCTGACCGATGACGCCGTCGCTGAGGATCATGGCCGGATTGCGATAGCGGAAAGCCAGCGTGAAAGCCAGATCCACGAAGTCGGCCATCTCCTGCACGGAAGCCGGAGCGAGCACGATGACGTTGTAGTCACCGTTGCCACCGCCACGGGTAGCCTGGAAATAGTCGCTCTGACTCGGCTGTATCGTACCCAGTCCTGGGCCGCCGCGCTGCACGTTGACGATGACACCGGGCACCTCGGCACCTGCCATATAGGCGATGCCCTCTTGCATCAGGGCGACACCGGGACTCGACGAGGTGGTCATCACGCGCTTGCCGGCGCCACCTCCGCCATAAAGCATGTTGATGGACGCCACCTCGCTCTCAGCCTGTACGACCACCATGCCGGTAGTCTCCCAAGGCTTCAAGGCCGACAGCGTCTCGATGATCTCTGTTTGGGGAGTGATGGGGTAGCCGAAGAAGCCGTCCACACCACAGCGTATGGCAGCGCGGGCCAGAGCCTCGTTGCCTTTCATCAGTGTTACTTCCTGTTCCATGATTCCTTATTTCTGGGGAGAAGCCAAAGGCTCCGCCACTTCGATTCGTTTACGATAGACAGTGATACATCCGTCGGGACAGACAATGCCGCACGAGGCACAGCCGATGCAATCATCAGGCCGAGCCGCCACAACGTAGGGATAGCCGTGGGCGTTGACCTTTCTCTCAGCCAGGGCGATGACGTTTTGGGGGCATGCAACCATACAGAGCGTACAGCCTTTGCAACGATCCACGTCAACAACGATGACTCCAATATTTTTCTTCATAACTGAAATGGATATTATATAGGTTAAGGACGCTGTTCTTAGCCCGACACGAAGCCGGACTAAGGATTATAGATGTCCTTACAATAAAAGTTCATGATGCTTTCCAGCATCTTCTCCGCCACCACAGCGGGACTGTTGGGATCAAGGGCAATGGCCTGCAGATAACAATTCATCGCGGCGGGGAAATCACCCCGACGACGATGCTCATTACCCTGATGATAGTATTCTTCGGAACTCATATCTCTTTTATACTTTGCCTTTTTAGCGATACAAAAGTATAGATAATCCTACAAGCAACATATATGAATGCTGATATTTTAAGCTATTTTTATATAGTTTCAACCAAGAACTGCACATATCAATAGATACGTGCAAGTTTTGTTTTTATAGCCCAAAACAAAAGAAACAAAAATAGCCACTTCTTTTCGTTCACAACAAAGAGAACGGAAAAAAGTGGCAAAAATCCAGAATTGCACATATCAAACTATTTTGTGCGTATTTTCGGCCATATTGAAGAATACAACAATCGTGTTGCATATTTACTTACACTTCATGGCTTTGAGAACTTGCACGGCCTCTGCCACGCTGGGTACCTGGGCAATACGTACCAGCCGATGCCCACGGCTGTCCTTGAAGGTACAGCGGCGAGGATTGTTCATCACATAGTGGATGATGCTGCCAAAAGCCTTGCTCTGATAGTAGGGACTGTCTGCCTGCGAGACAAATTGCATGCTCATCGTGCCCTGCTTGAGGATGATCTTCTCGCAGCCCTCTTCTTTGCCCAGCCGGCGAAGGGCTACCACCTGCATGAGTTCCTCGCCTTCCGGCGGAACGGAACCAAAACGGTCGGTGAGGCGCTGACGGTAGGCGGCCAGGTCGTCATCGCTCTCAATGTTGTCAAGCTCGCGGTAGAGCAGCATGCGCTCACTGCTGCCCGGCACATAGGTCTCGGGGAAGTACATCTCCAGATCGCTCTCCACGGCGCAGTCCTCGACAAAGTCACTGGCCTTGATGTCCTCGCCGGCCTTGATTTCTTCGGCATAGAGATCGCCCAGCTCTTCGTTTTTCAGTTCACTGACAGCCTGATTGAGAATCTTCTGATAGGTCTCATAGCCCAAGTCTTCCATGAAACCACTCTGCTCTGCACCCAACAGGTTGCCCGCGCCACGGATGTCAAGATCCTGCATGGCAAGGTTGAATCCGCTGCCAAGGTCTGAGAAGGTCTCCAAAGCCTCTAAGCGACGACGCGCCTCGGGAGTCATGGCACTGCGTGGCGGTGCTAAGAGATAACAGAAGGCCTTGCGGTTGCTGCGGCCTACACGGCCACGCATCTGATGCAAGTCTGACAGCCCGAAATGGTTGGCACCGTTGATGATGATCGTGTTGGCATTGGGGATGTCGATGCCGTTCTCCACAATGGTCGTGGAGAGCAGCACGTCATAGTCGTAGTTGACAAAGTCGGTGATGACCTTCTCCAGCTCTTCGGGTGGCATCTGACCATGACCGATGACCACACGGCAGTCGGGCACATACTTATGAATGAGGTCGGCAATCTCCTGAAGATTGGAGATGCGGTTGTTGACAAAGAACACCTGACCATTGCGACTCATTTCGAAATTGATGGCATCAGCGATGACCTCATGGCTGAAAGTGCACAGCTCGGTATGGATGGGATAGCGGTTGGGGGGCGGCGTGCGCATGACGCTCATGTCACGGGCGCCCATCAGGCTGAACTGCAACGTACGGGGGATGGGCGTGGCGGACATTGTGAGGGTGTCGATATTGCTTTTCAGTTTCCGCAACTTCTCCTTTGTGGACACGCCGAACTTCTGTTCCTCGTCGATGATGAGCAGTCCGAGGTCGTGCCACTTCACGTTTTTTCCCAACAGCTTATGCGTACCGACCACAATATCGACCTTGCCGTCGGCGAGCCCGCTGAGCACGTCCTTGGTCTGCTTGGCGGTTCTGGCTCGCGAGAGATACTCCACACGCGCGGGGAAATCCTTCAACCGCTCCCGGAATGTCTTATAGTGCTGATAGGCCAGCACGGTCGTGGGCACGAGCACAGCCACCTGCTTGGAGTCGCACGCTGCCTTGAAGGCGGCACGCACGGCCACCTCGGTTTTGCCGAAACCTACGTCGCCACAGATGAGACGGTCCATAGGACGGGCCCGCTCCATGTCGGCCTTGACATCCTGCGTGGCCTTGAGCTGGTCGGGCGTATCCTCGTAGAGGAAGCTGGCCTCCAGTTCGTGCTGCATGAAATTATCGGCAGAGAAGGCAAAACCTTTCTCATGGCGGCGCTTGGCATACAGACGGATGAGGTCACGCGCGATGTCCTTGATGCGCTTCTTGGCCTTCTCCTTCAACCGCTCCCAGGCACCGGTGCCGAGCGTGCTCAGCCGTGGCGGCTCACCGGTGTCACTGCCGCGATACTTCGAGATTTTATAGAGCGAGTGAATGGAGACGTCGACCTTGTCGTTGTTTTGAAAGATGATGCGGATGACCTCCTGGTATTGTTGCTCGCCGGTCTTTCCATTGGCATTCTGTATGGGCACACGCACGAGACCGCCGAACTTGCCGATACCAAAGTCGACATGCACCACATAGTCGCCGATTTCCATCTCCAGCAACTCCTTCATCGTCAAGGCTATCTTGCCTGCACGCGCACGGTCGGACTTGAGATTGTACTTATGGAAACGGTCAAAGATCTGGTGATCGGTGAAGAAGCACACCTTCATGTCGTCATCAGCAAAGCCCTCGTGAAGGGTCTTGTCCACTGGCGTGAAGACAATACCTGAGCCCCTGCCGGCAGCCATCGACGAAGCATCGCCACCACCCATCTCGTCGAAGATGTCCTTCAGACGCTGTTGCTGTTTGCGGCTGTCGGCGAGGATATAGAGATGGTAGCCGCGCAGAAGATAGTCCTCGAACGACTGCCGAAGCAAATCGAAGTTCTTATGGAAAAGCGGTTGCGGCGTGACGTGGAAGGTGAGGACGGCATGAGCATCCTTGGTGGTATGGCCATAGACGACACGCCGCAGCTCCAGTATGTCCTCCTTGAACTGAGAAGGCGAACAGAGCACGCTCTCGCGGTTCATGCCACGTTGTATCTCGGCCTGCTCCATCTCGGTCGCGTCTTCGAGACGCTCGGTGAGTGCCTGAGAGGAGAAGCCTTCGTTATAGACGCGTTCCACTGTGTCGCAGATGAAACCTAAGTCGCGGCAGACGAGTATGGCGTCATTGGGAACGAAACGAAGGAAAGGTACCTTCTCTGTAGTTTCCTTTGCCAGTTCCGGCACGATCTCCACTTCCTTGCGCCGCTCCTTGGAGAGTTGGTCCTCAACAGAGAAAGACCGGATGGTGTCGATCTCTTCGCCAAAGAAGTCGATACGGAACGGCAGTTCGCCGGAATAGGAATAGACATCGAGGATGCTTCCGCGCACAGCAAACTGTCCGGGCTCATAGACATAGTCCTGCTCGGTGAATCCAAGTTCACGGAGCCGGTGCTCCACCTCCACGATGTCAATCCGCTGTCCTACGCTGAGCGATAGCCGGTGGTCATCGATGTGTTTTTGCGAGACCACAAGCTCTGCCATGGCCTCAGGATAGGTAACGACGAAGAGAGGCCTGGCATGGGCCGTGTGTTGCTGGCGGGCTGCAATCTGGGCGAGCACCTCCGTGCGCAGAATCTCGTTGGCGGCATCACGCTGTCCGTATTTCACGGCACGGCGATAGCTGGAGGGGAAATAATAGACGTCATAGTCGGCAGGCTGACTGCTGTCCGTGACCGTCTGAGTGTCTTGTGAAGAATTCTTTTGTTGTTCGGCCTTGATTTCCTCCGCGACTTTCTTTTCCGCTGTGTTGAGGACAACGGGCAAGAGATCGTTGTAGAAGTAACCGGCTTCGTCAGCATCCTGCATGACGAAAAGAAAGGTATTGTCCAGCCGTGGGGCAATACCTGCAAAAAGAGTCGGCAGTGCCGACCCCACAATATCCTTAAGGAAGACGCTCTTGACTGAGATGTCTTCCAAATATTTGACCAGAGCACCGGCTTGCGGTAACCGGCTGTACAGTGTCTGTATATCGTGTATATTCATGTCTTGGCCTACCCTTTGATCTCGGGGTACTTCTTGAACCAACCGTCAAGACGCAGACGCATCACACCGAAGAGGGCCTCACTGAAGATGCCGCCACTCATCTTGCTGGTACCCTCACGACGATTGACAAAGACGACAGAGACCTCCTTGATCTTGAATCCTATCTTGTAGGCGGTGTATTTCATCTCTATCTGGAAGGCATAGCCCTTGAAGCGGATGTCGTCGAGGTTGATTGTCTCCAACACGCGACGGCGATAGCACACGAAGCCGGCGGTGGTGTCGCGGATGGGGATGCCCGTGATGAAGTTGACATAGCGCGAAGCAAAATAGCTCATCAGCACACGACCTATCGGCCAGTTGACCACGTTGACGCCGGTAACATAGCGCGAACCCACGGCCACGTCACCTCCCTCATCGTGGCAGGCCGCATAGAGACGGGGCAGGTCTTTGGGATTGTGACTGAAATCGGCATCCATCTCAAAGACATATTCATAGCTCCGCTGCAAAGCCCATTTAAAGCCGGTGATGTAGGCGGTACCCAGACCGAGCTTGCCCGAACGTTCGATGATAAAAAGGCGATCGCCAAACTCATTGTCAATCAACCGACGGACAATGGTTGCCGTACCATCTGGACTGCCGTCGTCGATGACAAGGATGTGAAAGCACTTCTCCAAGGAGAAGACGGCACGTATGATATTCTCGATATTCTCTTTCTCGTTGTAAGTGGGAATGATTACGATAGAGTCACTTTCATGCATGATGATATGTATTTTCCATTTCTGCAAAATTATAAAATTAAACGCAAAGTGCCAACAAATTGGCGAAATATATCCGGCGTTATTGGTCGTCGTTGCGTACGTAGCCCTGGTACTCGGGCACCAGTCCGCTCATCACGGCCTCATAGCTCTTATCCTTGAGATAGTCAATGTTCTCACGGCCCTTGCCGATGGGCATGATGGGCTCGTGGATCGTCAGCTTCAAGGGATGCCAGCGTACCCAGCGCCAGTCGCGCGTGCGCGGCATAACATCAAACGAGCCGTTGATCGTCAGCGGACAAACCGGCAACTGCAGCTCGTCGGCCAGCATAAAGGCACCACGGCGGAAGAGGCTCATATGACCGGTGAACGTGCGGGCACCTTCGGGAAAGACCATCAGCGACATGCCCTCCTTGAGCACCTCACGCGCCTGGTCGTAGCTGGCACGGATATGCGAGGGGCCGCGCTTGTCAACAAAGATCTGATGGGAATACTTGCAGGCGGGACCGATAAAAGGGATCTTACCGATACCCCGCTTCATCATCCACTTGAAGTTGCGGTTGAGGAAACCATAGATGAGAAAGATGTCGAAGGCACCCTGGTGATTGGCTACGAAGACATAGGACTGCCCCGGCTTGAGATACTCCCGACCCTCTACCTTGACAGGCAACAATAGAATACGGATGACAAACTCGCTCCACCACTTGCCGGGATAATAGCCCCAGAAATGTCCGTTGCCCACTCTGCAACCGATAATGGTCATCAGAGCAATGACAATCGTGTCAATCAAAAACAGTGGCATGACGCAGAGTTCATAGAGGCAATACAAGAATTTTTTCATAACTGTGAGATCTTCTTTCTATGAGTTAATGTTTTATTCGATGCAATGTGATGACATTGATTTCAGGAGGTACGCCGAAACGGAAAAAGACGAGACCGCCGATGCCTGCCGAGACGCACATCATGCTGCCATCGCGCTGATAGAGTCCGTCGTCCTCGGCATAAACCAGTCTGACAGGACTGACGCCAAAGAACGCTATCTGTCCGCCGTGGGTGTGTCCGCTGAGTGTCAACGCCACACGATGGCTGGGCACGATATGGTCATCCCAAGCCCGCGGGTCATGCTGGAGCATGACGACAAAGGCCTTCTCTCCCACTCCATTCATCGTGCGGGAGAAATCACAGCTGTCGGGCTTGCGGAAATTCTGCTCACCGGCCACCACGATGGAATCACCGCTACGATGGAGTGCAAAATGACTGTTGAGCAGCAGTTTCCATCCCATGCGCCGTTGCAGGTCAATGACAAGACGGCGGTTAGCAGCCTCCACGTCGGGGCGGTCGTGGGTGTACTCACTATAGTCGTGATTGCCCAACACGGAAACTACTCCATCACGAGCCCTCAACTGCCTGAGCGGCGGCATGACGGGAACGATCTCCTGCGGACGGGTGTTTTGCAGGTCTCCGCCAAAAGCGATGAGGTCGGCACGCTGGGCATTGATGCTGTCAATGTCGCGCTGCAACAGCGCACGGCGCGAACCGGTGAAACTGCCCACATGAGCATCAGAGAAAAACACGATGCGATAGCCGTCAAAGCGCTCGGGGAGATTGGTAAAATAGAGGTCGTCGCGCTGTACGGTCAGCTTCTTGGTGCCTATTGTGGAACCATAGATGAGGACGTACCAATTAATAAGGATGAGCACCACCGCCACGACATTGCCCAAATTGACACGGCTGTGACGCCAACGACTCCACAGCAGACCTAACCCGGAACAAAGCGCAAAGATGGCTTTAGGCCATACGATCAGTCCCACTAAGAACATATAGACGTTGACCCACGTAAGATCGGCGGGAACGAAATCGCGAATAGACACCAGGGCTATCGTATAGATGAACATCAGCATTCCCGGCAACCACCACAGCAGCCTCAACCACCATCGTCCATGATAGCGGCTCCGCCAATAGTGCTGATCGAAATACAGATCGGGCAGCACGATGGCAAGCAAGATAGGAATGAAGATACGCGATATCATCTATAACCTTTCTTTGTCTTGTTCAACGCTTCATCAAGCTCACACTGAGGAAACGACGCATCAGCTCCAAGGGGAGTCCACGCCGACGGGCATAGTCCCGCAACTGGTCTTCGCCAATCTTTCCCAAGTCAAAATAGTGCGCCTTGGGATGCGCAAACATCAGTCCGGAGACTGAGGCGTGGGGATGCATCATGCCACTGGCCGTCAGCCGGATGTCGATACGCTTCATGCCTATAAGGGAGTCTATGATAAAGTTCACGCTGGTGTCGGGCATCGAAGGATAGCCCACGGCAGGACGTATGCCCTGATAGTGCTCGGCGTGGATGTCCTTCATGCAGAGGTTCTCATCAGGGGCATATCCCCAATAGGTCTTCCTCACCTGCAAATGCATCAGCTCGGCCGTACCCTCTGCCAATCGGTCTGAAAGCACTTGGGCCAGCATACGCCGGTAGACATCCTCGTCGCGGCTGTGGTTCATCGCCTCATCGACGGTCGTGGCGAACACGCCGACCTTGTCGGCCTTGCCCTGGGAAAGCGGGCGCACGAAGTCGGCCAGGCAGAGATTGGGCTGACCGGGGGCAGAGGGGCACTGCTGACGCAACATCGGCAGACGTGTGTCGCCCAGCAGCAAGTCATCGCCGTCGCTGTTGGCATCGAACAACTCAAAGACGGCATGCGTCTGATGCTTGCCTTGCCATGCGTCGAGCAGCTCATTGGCGTCGGCATAGAGACCGGCCTTGTCGGCCTCACTCTTCCCGCTCATGCTCCAGGCATGGTCGAAGTAGAGCCAGTTGATATAGGGTCGCACCTCGTCAATATCGTAATGAAGAACCATCGTCAAACCTCCTTGCTGTGATTATTTCAGTCTGAACTGTACAGCCTCGCCACGACTGTTCCCGTCAAACTGCCCTTGGTCGTAGATGAGCCGTCCGTTGCAGAAAGTCTGCTTGACTTGCCAGTCAAAGGTCTGTCCCTCCATGGGCGACCACCTGCACTTGCTCTGGATGACGTCGGGGGTGACAGTCCACGGGCTCTTGGGTTTCACGATGGCAATGTCAGCCTTATAGCCTTTGTGCAGGAAGCCACGGTCGCTGACCGAGAAGAGCATGGCGGGATGATGGCACATCAGCGTCACAAGTTTCTCGATGCTCAACACGCCTTCATTGACCAATTGCAACATGGCGGGCAAGGAGAACTGCAACATCGGCATACCGGAGGCGGCGCGGACGCAGCCTCCTTGTTTCTTGCTCCACTCGTGGGGAGCGTGGTCGGTACCGATTGTGGAAATGCGTCCGTCGGTCAGCGCCTTGCGCAACTCCTCGCGGTCGGCCTCCATCTTGATGGAGGGATTGCACTTGATGCGGGCTCCAAGCTTCAGCGTGTCGGCAGCGGTAAACCAGAGATGGGCAATGACGGCCTCAGCGGTAATCTGAGGCAGGTAGTTGTCTTCGCACGGCTCAAAGAGTTGCAACTCCCGGGTCGTGGTGAGATGGGCCACATGCAACCGCGTGTGATGCTGCAACGCCAACTGTACGGCCAAAGCAGTACTGCGATAGCAGGCTTCCTCATCGCGGATGATGAAATGGAAACGGACATCGGGATCGTCACCGCAGACGAGTTTGAAGCGCTGCATGTTCTTGGTGATGATGCCGGAATCCTCGCAATGGGTCATCAGCGGCAAGTCTAAATCAGCACAAGTCTGGTAGATCTGATGCAACGCATCCATCTGATCCACGAGCATGTTGCCCGTAGAGGCACCCATGAAGAGCTTGATGCCGGGGATGCGTGTAGGGTCGAGTTGCCGGAAAAGTTCTACATTGTTGTTAGTGGCGCCGAAGAAAAAACTATAGTTGACATGACTTGTCTGCCCCGCTCTTGCAAACTTGTCAGCAAGTGCGTCCAATGTTGTTGTCTGCGGCTGACAATTGGGCATGTCAAAAAACGTAGTCACTCCGCCGAAAGCGGCTGCCCGTGACTCGCTCTCTATGTCAGCCTTCTGTGTCAGTCCCGGCTCACGGAAGTGGACATGCTCGTCGATGATGCCAGGCAAAACGTAGCACCCCGTGGCGTCTACACTTTTGTCGTAGTCTCCACGGGGTGTCTGCTCATTCTCTATGATTTCTTCGATACGGTCATCATTAATGATGAGGGACCCTCGGAAAGAGCGTCCCTCGTTGACGATGGTTCCGCCTTGTATTTTTGTTCTCATTATTTATATATAGTATCGGTCATCTTCCTCCTCGCCTTCCTGCTATTATTCTCCTTCGACAGGAGCCTCTTCCGATCCTTGTCCTCCTTGTTCTGTAGCCGGCCGAGCCATCTCTCTGGGAGTCGGACCGTCTTCCGGTGCAGCTTGCTGCGTGGGTTGAGATTGTGCAGGGGCGCTTTGCATGCCGTTCATGATATTTTGGTTTTGCTGGGCGGCCTCGTAGTACTCCTTGACCATCGGATCGTTTTTGAACTTCTCTGTAGCTTTGCTCATGATATCCTCAATCCACGCGTCGAGCATGGGAGCATTGTAGCGGTTCATGCAGGTGTTGATGAAGATATACGGCCCCAGCACATTGTCGAAGTTATCCTCCACAAACTTAGTGACCAACTTATCCATGCGTTGGTTGATGCGGTCGTTTTCCGCAGCCAGCTTGGCGTTAACGCTATTCATGTTCTTGCCGTTCATGATGGCTTGGTCATGCACATGCACGAGCTCGGCACTTTGGTTCATCAGCTGCGTGAACTTCTGTCTGAACTTTGTAAGCTTGTCGTTGAGCGGTGTGCCCGTGACGCTTTCCTGGGTGTTATCTATTTTCACTTGGATATCTCCGCTCTCCAACACTACGGGCAGCCCATTGTTCTCATTGAGCAGGATGCTTCCCACTCTGACGGAATCTACCGAACCCGCAAAATGGAACTGACCGTGCACGACATCACACGAATCAAGATTCTTCAATGCCGTATCTTTCAGCACCTTAAGATATAGCTTCCGGCCATCGAGCGTAGAGACGTTCGTTGTTCCAGTAATACTATATGTATTGGCGCAAGATGTTAAGGCCAACAAGCCGAGCATGAAGTATAAAACTTTATTCATAGACGTTTCGTTCAAGCAACACAAAGATAATATGTATTTATGATGCACAAAAGAAAATTAATGCTATTTAGTGAAAGCGCTGACCTTTTATGTTTTTTTTGGAGAGCAAATAATCGATTCGATGCACTGTGTACACTTCGATGACAGCACCTATCAACAAAAAGACCACCCATTTATTATAAAGGTAGGTCACATAGTCAATGTAGTTGTGAAACAGGGGGCGGAAAAATCCATAGGCGGTATCGGCCATGAGCATGCCGCCAACGATGAAGCAGAGACCGGCCATGCTCTGGATGCGCTTCAGACGCTTCAACGACAAATCGTCGCCTAAATAGATCTGCTGGGCTTGTACCAGCGTAAAAAGGACGGCTCCCAACAGGAAGATCCAGCACATTAGCTCACGATGCCAGAAGAACACAAAGCATCCGGCACTAATCACCATCAACGCGCCGCCAGCCATAAACAGGATGCTGAGCGCTTTACTGATTGGTTTGATAGAGTTGTTCATTGTCTTGTTGTATCTTGTCGCTGTCTATTCGCTGCACATCCGTGCTGAGGATGAAGATATCCTCGTCGTCAGCTTTCATGAAGTAGCGCTCGCGGGCAATCTTCTCGATAGCCTTCGGATGCAGTCGCAACTCACGAAGTTCATGGGTGGCAGCCTCGTTTCTCTCGTTATACATTTCTATCTGATCGTTGAGCTCACTGATCTTCAACCGGTACTGCACATGCCTGAGCAGGCTGTTCTCATCGAGAAAGCCCACCATGGCGACACCGGCCACAATCGTGATCAAGTATTTGTAGTGCGCCATCAGACGGAGTATCATGTTCAGTTTGGTATTCATGCACCAATGATTTCAACAGAATTTAATTGCAAAGGTACTGTAAACGCAGATAAATACAAAATAAAACCGAAGTTTTGTTTTGCCTTTCACGTAAATAAATGTATCTTTGCATTATCTTAATCAATACATATCAACAAACAACACATTATTTTATTATATATGAATAACTATATCGTCTCCGCACGCAAATACCGCCCAATGACCTTCAGTTCAGTCGTTGGACAGGAAGCGTTGACGACTACACTGAAGAACGCAGTCAAAAGCGGAAAGCTCGCTCATGCCTATCTCTTCTGTGGACCGCGAGGCGTAGGCAAGACGACATGCGCGCGCATCTTTGCCAAGGCGATCAACTGCGAAAATCCCGCCGAGGACGGTGAAGCCTGTAATCAGTGCGAAAGCTGCAAGGCGTTTAACGAGGGACGCTCGATGAACATCTTCGAGCTCGATGCAGCCTCCAACAATTCTGTTGACAGCATCAAAACGCTCATGGAGCAGACGCTCATCCCGCCTCAGAACGGCAAATATAAGGTATTCATCATCGACGAGGTGCACATGCTCTCCCAGGCTGCCTTCAACGCATTTCTCAAGACACTGGAGGAACCGCCTGCACACGTGGTGTTTATTCTGGCCACAACTGAGAAACATAAGATTCTGCCCACGATCCTCTCTCGCTGTCAGATCTACGACTTTGAGCGTATGACCGTGCCACGCATTGTCAACCATCTGAAGATGGTGGCTGAGAAAGAGGGCATCTCCTATGAGGAACAGGCATTGGATGTCATCGCGGAGAAAGCCGACGGCGGCATGCGCGATGCGCTGTCTATCTTTGACCAGGTGACGAGCTTCTGCCAAGGCAACATCACCTATAAAGGTGTCATTGAGGATCTCAACGTTCTCGACAGCGACTATTATTTTCGCATGGTCGATCAGGCACTTGAGAACAAGGTCAGCGACATCATGCTCTTGCTCAACCAAATCATTTCCAAGGGCTTCGACGGTTCAGGCGTCGTGCAGGGGCTTGCCACCCACATCCGCAACGTGATGATGGCCAAGGACGCTCAGACCTTGCCGCTGCTTGAAACCAGCAACGAGCAGCGCAAGCGCTTCCAGGAGCAGGCTGCCAAATGTCCGACGCCCTTCCTCTATCGGGCGCTGCGCATTCTGAACGAGTGCGACATCAACTACCGTCAAAGCAGCAATAAGCGGCTGCTCGTAGAGTTGACGCTGATTCGGGTGGCACAAATCACCCAGCCCGACGACGACAGTGCCGGTGCGGGGCGTAGCCCCAAGATGTTGAAAAACCTGTTTAAGCATATCACGAAATCACCGGCCAATACGGTCCCGCAGGTAACCGGGTCGGTGAAGACCAACCGTAAGCCGGCAACACCTGTCGGCGCGGCCTCTGACGCCCCTACGACAACAAGTCAGCCAGCAGCTGCTGTTGCCACGGCAAATACTGGGCAGACCGTTGCCACAGCCGCAACAGCAGGCTCCGGACAGCCCGCAGCCACGGGCACACAGCAACCCACGATGGTCAAAGGACCTCATCTGAAGCTGAGCAGCATCGGCATGACCTTTCAGTCAATGCTGCATCCGGAAAAGAAAAAGGAAGAGGCTTCCCATCTCGATGCACCGGAAAAGACAACTGACGGGGAAACGACAAAGCGATTCACGGAAGAAGAACTCGCCTTGCAGTGGGTACAGATGTGCAACCGTATGCCACAGAAGTTCGTAGGACTGGCGTCCAGACTGAAGAACATCACACCGCACATCACGGACTATCCCAACATTGAGGCGGTCATCGACAACGAGATCTTCCTCAGCCAACTCAACGAGATCAAGCGGAAGATCTGTCGCACGATGCAGGTGACGCTCCACAATGACAACATCCAGCTGACCCTACGTCTCGCCGACACGGGCACTGCCAAGAAAGTCTTCACCAAGCGCGAAGTCTTTGACAACCTGAGAAAGGAAAACGCCGCCTTTGAGAAGCTAAGAGTCTCATTAGGGTTGGAGCTGAGCTAACCATCATATACGCTTATGGTCACTCATGTGCACATCGGGCTCATGTGACTTCAAAAAGAATTAAAAACCAAGCAATGACAAAAGAACAGGAACGCGCTGAGCTCCATAAGACGATATGGAGAATCGCCAACGACTTACGGGGGAGCGTCGACGGATGGGACTTCAAAAGCTACGTCCTCGGCATGCTCTTCTACCGCTTCATATCCGAGAACATCACCCGACGCGCCAATCAGCTCGTCGAGGAGGCTGAGGGCGGCACCTTCGACTATACGCAGATGGCGGATGAGAACGCTGAGGTGGCGCGTGCGCAGATGGTCGGAGAGATTGGTTATTTCATCCTGCCTTCCGAGCTCTTCTGCAATGTGCAGCAGCGGGCGGTACAAGACGAGAATCTCAATATCTCGCTCGGAAACATCTTCACTCATATCGAGAACTCGGCCAATGGCAACGACTCGGAACAGGACATCAAAGGGCTCTTCTCCGACGTGGATACCAACAGCCCGAAGCTTGGCAACACAGTGTCGCAGCGCAATGAGAAGTTGGTGAAGATTCTCAATGCCATCGCTGACCTCAACCTTGGCAACCCGATTGACCAGACGGTCAACGACACTTTCGGCGATGCCTACGAGTTTCTGATGACGATGTATGCCAGCAATGCGGGCAAGAGCGGCGGCGAGTTTTTCACACCACAGGAGGTGAGCCGATTGTTGGCGAAGATAGCCATCGGCGACAAGAAGAGAATCAAGAAGGCCTACGACCCGGCCTGTGGTTCGGGTTCGCTGTTGCTTCAGTTCAAGAAGATCATGGGCGACGACTGTCCGCCACTCTACGGCCAGGAAATCAACCCGACGACTTACAACCTCTGCCGCATCAACATGTTTCTTCATGGCATGGGCTTCGACAAGTTCGACATCCAGCTCGGCGACACGCTGAAAGACCCGAAGCACTGGGACTACGAGCCTTTCGATGCCATTGTTTCCAATCCCCCTTATAGCATCAAGTGGGAGGGAGACGCCAACCCTATCCTCATCAACGACGAGCGTTTCGCTCCTGCCGGTGTGTTGGCTCCCAAGAGCAAGGCCGACCTCGCCTTCACCATGCACATGCTCTTCTGGCTCTCCACCGACGGCACAGCAGCCATCGTAGAGTTCCCCGGCGTGCTCTATCGTGGTGGCGCGGAGCAGAAGATTAGGAGCTACCTCATCAAAAACAACTTCGTCGATACCGTCATCCAGCTGCCCGACAACCTTTTCTTCGGTGTCTCCATTGCCACCTGTATCATCGTGCTAAGGAAGAGCAAGGCCGACGCCAACATCCTTTTCATCGACGCCTCGAAGGAGTTTGTCCATGAGGGCAACAAGAACAAGCTCGCCGCCGACAACATCCGGCATATCTACGACGCATGGCATGAGCGCAAGGACGTGGACCACTTCGCACGTCTCGTCTCCAACGACGATATCCTCGACAATGATGTCAACATCAGCGTCTCGTCATACGTCGAGCCGGAGGACAACACGGAGAAAATTGATATCCACGAGCTCAACCAGCGCATCGCCGAGATCGTGGCAAAGGAGAATGTGCTGCGCACCGAGATAGACAAAATCGTCGCGGAACTTCAAGAAGCGTAAAGATGAACACAATCAAGCAACTCATAGAGAAATACTGCCCGGATGGGGTGGAGTATAAGAAACTGGGAGAAGTCCTCGGTTATGAACAGCCATCAAAGTACATAGTCAAGAGTACAGATTATGATGATTCTTATTCAACACCTGTATTAACTGCAGGACAAAGTTTTATACTTGGGTATACAAACGAAACAGATGGTATCTATTCGGCAAGCAAAAGCAATCCCACCATTATATTCGATGATTTCACAACTTCCTTTCATTGGGTTGACTTTGACTTTAAGGTCAAAAGTTCTGCAATGAAAATGCTAAGGCCTATATCTACTGATATAGATTTTCGGTATGTTTACTTTGCCATGTCCTGCATAAAATTTGAGCCCCAAGACCATGCAAGACATTGGATTTCAAAGTACTCATTATTTGAGATCCCCGTTCCATCCCTCCCTGTTCAGCGTGAGATTGTTCGCATCCTTGACAACTTTACTTCGCTGGAAACGGAGCTGGAAGCGAGAAAAAAGCAATACGAGTATTACCGTGACCAGCTGCTGACCTTCAAGCGAAAGTCATGACCAACTATTGTTTATGATTAGGTGTCGGATGATTCGCTTGCAGGGTGCAGCCGCACCCTGCAAGTGATGTTTCTCATTCCATATCATAATCGTGTGGATGTCATCGCTTTCAAAGTATTCACCCTCATGAGCGGCCTTGATGGCAATGTCGAGATGAATGTTGGACTTGCAAGCATGTAGCTGTGAATCCATAGTTTCTATATCTTATTCTGCAAATCTACGAATTTATTGGATAACTGCCAAATGTTTTCCCCACTTTCTTTTTGCCGTTTGGAAAAACATGGCTATATTTGCAAAAAAGAAACATAATGCCTACTATATTCATTTTCTTCGGGTTCAGATTCATGTTCTACAGCAATGACCATGCACCCATCCACATACATGTATTGAAAGATGGGCATGAAGCTAAATACAATGTCGATCCTGTAGAGCAAAGCTATAATCATGGTTTTAAGAAACATGATATATTGCTTATTGAATCTGTTATTGAAGAGAACAAGGCGATTATTATCGATCGTTGGAAAGATTATTTTAAGGAGGAGAATCATGGATAAACTTTACATCACTCGCGTTTGGCTGGACGGGCATCAACTCTTTGCGATGACCGAGGGGGGAAAGACTGCCAATTATGACCTCTACACGATGAGAGGTTTCCGCCATGCAACACCGGCACAACTGGCTAACTTCGTTGTCAACGGCAAAGACATACATTGGCCTGACCTCGACGAGGACATCAACTTGGAGGGGATGCTTTACGACAACCACCTCTGCGCGCTTACCGACACCGAAGACTCGGCTGTCTACAGACCCGCACCACAAAGTCATGATTGTGTGGCAGAGCCATTAGCCCCTACCGGCTCCTCGACAACGAATAACGCATAGCATCTGCCTACATCTCAATTATCACGCATTGTACCCAATCATAGAATACTGCCAAATGTTTTCCCCACTTTCTCTTTGCCGTTTGGAAAAACATGGCTATATTTGCAACAGACAAAAACGATTGACATCTATGAGCAATGATTTCCTTGACCAGCGTGGCGACTACCATTCTCTAAAGGCCTTCAAGAAAGCGGAATGCATCTACGACATCACGTTCTATTTCGCTCATAAGTACCTTAAAATCGGAGACAGGACGATAGACCAAATGATTCAGGCTGCGCGCTCCGGGAAGCAAAATCTCGCTGAAGGATATATAGACGGAGTGACTTCCACAGAGATGAAGCTGAAGCTCATCAACGTGGACCGTGCCAGCCTGCATGAACTCCTACTCGACTACGAGGACTACCTCCGCGTGCGCAACCTCCAGCAGTGGAGCTTTGATGACCCACGCTGCCGACAAACACGCGTCTTCTGCCGCAATCATCTCGACTCGGCTGACTATAGGGAGCGCATACGTAGTAGAAGCGACGAGACCATCGCCAATATCGCCATTACGCTCATCCATCAGGAAGATGTCCTCCTGAAGGGCTACATCGAATGGCTCAAGCAGCAATTTCTTGCCAACGGCGGCTTCAAGGAACAGATGTACCGAGCAAGAACGCAATACAGAGGATATGGTGGAAATATGGGCTATGGGGGCCATGGGGAAAATAGCGCAAAGTCCTCCCCATCCTCCCCACAGTCCCCATCAACCCCATCAACCCCATCAACCCCATCAACCCCATCAACCCCATCAACCCCATCATCCCCATCAACCCCATCATCCCCATCAACCCCATCATTCCCATCATCCCCATCAACCCCATGCCCAACCACAAAATAGTTATCGAGAATCCTAAATCGACTGTCGTTGCCAACTACCAAGCCGAGGAGCGGACGGAAACGCAATATCAGAGCGAGGCCGAGCTGGAAAAGGCGTTGATCCAACGACTGCAAGGCCAGGCTTATGAATATCTGCCGTTGCACACTGAGCGGGATCTCATCAGCAACCTGCGCACTCAGATGGAGAAACTCAATGGTATCTCCTTCAACGACGCGGAGTGGAAGCGGTTCTATACCACCATTCTGGCCGATCAAAACAATGGCATCGTGGAAAAGACGCGGTTGATACAGGAGGACCATGTGCAGACCTTCCTCTTCGACAACGGTGAGCAAAAGAATATCCGCATCTTCGACAAGAAGAATGTCCACAACAACAGTCTGCAAGTCATCAACCAATATACCCCGGAGGGTGGCAACCGTGACAACCGCTACGACGTGACCATCCTCGTCAACGGCCTCCCGCTCGTCCACGTGGAGCTGAAACGCCGTGGTGTGCCCATCCGTGAAGCTTTCAACCAAATCAACCGCTACCAGCGCGAGTCGTTTTGGAGTGGTACCGGCCTCTTCCAATACGTGCAGATTTTCATCATCTCCAACGGCACGGAGACGAAATACTATAGCAACACGACGCGTTTTGCCCATGTCAAGCAGAACAGTGGTCACCAAAAGCCGGGGCAAGGCAAGCACACCAGCAACTCCTTTGAGTTTACATCCTGGTGGGCTGACGAGCGGAATGCACCCATCACCGACCTGATGGACTTCACGGCAACCTTCTTTGCCAAGCACACCCTCCTCAACATCCTCGCCAAATATTGCATCTTCACGAGCGAGCAACTGCTGATGGTCATGCGTCCGTATCAGATTTGTGCCACGGAGAAGATTATCAACCGCATCATCATTGCCCACAACTATCATTGGGAAGGCAGCATCAAGGCCGGCGGCTATATCTGGCATACGACAGGATCGGGCAAGACGCTGACCTCCTTCAAGACGGCACGACTGGCCACACAGCTCGGCTTCACCGACAAGGTGGTCTTTGTCGTCGACCGCAAGGACTTGGACTATCAGACGATGAAAGAGTATGACCGCTTTGAGAAAGGAGCGGCCAACAGCAACAGCAGCTCCAATATTCTGCGCCGACAGTTGGGCAGCAGCGACCCGCAGAAGAAGCTCGTCATCACGACGATACAGAAATTAGCGTCGATGCTGAAAAACAAGACCTTCGAGAATGAAGTAAAAGACATCACGCAAAAACAGATCGTATTCATCTTCGACGAATGCCATCGCTCACAGTTCGGCGACATGCACACGCTCATCACAAAGAAGTTCAGGCATTATTATATCTTTGGCTTCACCGGCACTCCTGTCTTCGCCAAAAATGCCAGCACAAGCGGCAACCCGAATCTGAAAACCACGGCACAGGCCTTCGGCGACAAGCTGCATACCTATACCATCGTGGATGCCATCCGCGACCGCAACGTGCTGCCCTTCCGCGTGGAGTATATCTCCACCATGAAGGAGAAGAAAGACATTGAGAACCAAGAGGTGTGGAGCATCGATACCGACAACGCGCTAAAAGACCCACGCCGCATCAAGCTCGTCACCGAATATATCATCAAGCACTTCAATCAAAAGACGAAGCGCAACGACAAGAGTTTTATTATCAACAAACTTCTGAACGTCAATGAAGTCGCTGCTTCAAAGAAGCAGGGCAAAGTGGAGGAAGTGAAGCAGCTGGTGCGCATGACCGGCTTTAACTCTATCTTTGCCGTGGCAAGCATCGAGTATGCAAAGTTGTACTACAATGAGTTCAAGCGTCAGGACAGTGGGTCAAAGGTCGCGGCCATCTTCAGCTATGGAGTCAACGACGAGGATGACGGCACCGGCATGGAGGACGAGAACAACGAGGATACCAACGGCATGCTGCCCGTCGACCGCGATTTTCTGGAGGCGGCTATCAAGGACTATAACGCAATGTTCGGCACCAACTACGACACCTCGGCCGACAAGTTCCAAAACTACTACAAGGATGTATCACTTCGTATGAAGAACCGCGAGATAGACCTCCTCATTGTCGTCAACATGTTCCTCACGGGCTTTGATGCCACCACGCTCAACACATTGTGGGTGGACAAGGACCTCAGGATGCACGGACTCTTACAGGCCTACAGCCGCACCAACCGCATCCTCAACTCCATCAAGACTTTCGGCAATATCGTCTGCTTCCGCAATCTTGAGAAAGCCACCAACGACGCCATCGCCCTCTTCGGCAACAAGGACGCTTGTGGCTTAGTGCTGATGAAAACCTACGAGGAGTATTATAAAGGCTATGAGGATGACAAAGGACATCATGTCAAGGGCTATGAGGAGCTGGTGGAACTGCTGAGAAAGTTTAAACCTGGTGCTGTGATTGCCAGCGAGGAGGAGAAGAAAGAGTTTGTCCGAATCTTCGGTGCTCTGCTACGCGTGCTGAACATTCTGCAAGCCTTCGACCAGTTCGCAGGCAATGAACTTATCAGCGAGCGCGATATGCAAGACTACCTTGGGATGTACAACGACATATATCAGGCTGTAAAGAATGGCGGTCACGACAAGGAAGAGATAAAAGAAGACTTAGTCTTCGAGATGGAGCTTGTAAAGCAGGTGGAAATTAACATCGACTATATCCTGGCGCTCGTCAAGAAGTATAAGGACCAAAATAGCAAAGACCGAGAGCTGACGCTCCAAGACATTGACAGAGCCATCAAGTCGAGTCCGCAGATGCGTGACAAGAAAGAACTTATTGACGCATTCATTAAGTTCATCACGCCGGGCAGCGATGTGGATGACGACTGGAATACCTTTGTGCGTATGAAGATGCAGGAAGAGATCGACGACATCATCAACACCGAACATCTGAAGGAAGCGCCCGCACGGAAGTTCATACATGACAGCTTTGACAATGGATATGTTCAGACAGAGGGCACCGGTATCGCTGATATTATGCCCCCTCTCAACCCGTTTAAGAAAAATGCGGGGAGAGAGGAGAAGAAGGCAGTCATCCTCGACAAGATAAAAGCTTTGTTCAACAGGTTCTACGACCTTGTGGGACCATCCTCGTCGTATGATGCCGACAACTCTTCGGACCGCCTTTACAATCTCCCGGAAGAAAATGAATTGTCGATGGCGGCAGAACCTGCGCCTACAAGTGTGTAAAACGCCCCTAACCATATATTTCCTCCACTTTTTTCTACAAACCTTTTGGGATTATTAGATTTTTTTGCTAAATTTGTAGGTAATTATCACGGGATGGGGGCTGGATAGCCCGTCCCAATAAGTTTTATTAAATAATTTACATTTATGGAGGAATCTCTTAAACATCTATCATTAAACTCAGTTGCCGTCGAGAGACGGATTTCCACAAAAATGGTGGAGCTGTTCGCCGGTTGCGGTGGACTCGCTATTTGGAAACAATCTACCTTCAGGATAGCAAAGAAGGAACACCCTGAACTTTGGGAGACGAACAAGGATCTCAAGGACGTAGACGAACTCTTCCTGCCAAACTGGGAGGAGGAACTGCGCGACGTGCAGCCAGGAAAGAAATACTCGCTACGCGTCGACCTGAACAACTTCTATCAGCTGGGACGGGCTGAGATGACGCAGAAGATCGTGCGATATTTCAGAAAACTGGGCTTTCCTGTTTGTCGCGACTTCATCGGCAGGGTGGAGGTTTGGATTCCACAAGAATTGAGTGACTTTATTCTTTTCAACCGCTTCGCTTTACGACCTTATTATCGGGATGTCACCGATGGCTGGCAGATCGACGTGGCACACGTCGGGACGTCACGGTGCAGCAAGCAGACGATTTTTGAAACCAACTTGGAAGACAATGGCTTCTTGGTGGTAGCGGGAACGGAAGTACTCCACAGACAGGATGTCAAGCAATACCACATGCAGAAGTTCCAAGGTGGCCATCCCGTCATCAACACATATACCTCACGGGAGCTGCATATCCCGATGCAACAGACTTACGACCGCAACAAGCTCGTCACCAAGAGAGATAAAATCACTCAGTTCATCCAAACCTATCTCATGACACAAGCGTTTCAGGATGCGCTGGACATCAACATCCTGAACAACGGCAACTTCATCGCAGTCAAAGAGGAAAATATCACAAAAGTTGATGCTGAGGCTCACCATCTGATCTATGGAGATAAATATGTCGGATCCTCTCCCAAAGGCGAGTTTACCCATCATGGACCTTACAAGATGCCTGAACCGCATACCTTTTTCATCATCTGCAGCAAAAAGAATAAGGAGTGGAGAAACCGACTGTACAACATCCTGCAAAACGGAATAGACTCTACCCTCATCAATGGACAAGGCGTAGAGCACGGCTCTTTATGCACCTTCACTCCCTTGCCCAACCTACTGAATCAACCTCTTAATTGGGAAAAGAACCTAAGTCTTACCTATAACACGAACGATACAGCCCTGAAAGAATTGAAGAACCACTTATCTGAGAATAATCGCATCAAGCCCGACAAGAAATATACGGCTATCATCATCAGCGATATTTCAAAAGATTCTACAGACAAAAAGGCTCATGAGCTCTATTACCGCATGAAGGAACAGCTGATGAAGTACGGGGTTACCTCGCAGGTTATCTACGCACCGAAAATCGGTTCGTCCAAGTTCAACTATATCCTCCCCAACATTGCAGCAGCACTTGTCGCCAAGCAGAACGGTATGCCGTGGGGACTGAAAAAACTGTCGCAGCACAACGATATGATTGTAGGCATCGGAGCGTCAAGACAAGTAGGCATGAAGTCCTTCCTCGGCACAGCCTTCTGTTTCGACCAGACAGGACAGTTCCGGGAGTTCGACTGCTGCGAGGCCGGTGATGTCGAAGCCCTTGCCGCCAGTCTGAAAAAGGCGCTGATCCGATTCTGTCGGACCTATGGCGAGCCGCAGCGGCTTATCATTCACTATTATAAAAAACTTAACCAACGTGAGAGCAGACGTATCGAGGACCTACTCTTGCAGGTCAATGTCAATTGCTCGGTATACGTGGTCAACGTGGTGACAGCCGTCAACGACGACCTCATCGCCTTCGATACAAGCCAGCAAAACCTCATGCCTGTCAGTGGTACCATCGTCCGGCTGCGTGACATGCAGTTTTTGCTCTACAGCAATGAGAAGTATTCCGACAATGGACCGGCGAAGGTGCTCTTACCTATCAAACTGACCATCACAAACACCAATACCAACATAGGGGAAACCTTACCCTGTGACGACGCAAAGGACATCATCACGCAGGTCTTTCAGTTCTGCAAATCGGTCGCCATGCAAAACAAGCCCATCACGGTGGCGTATCCCGAGATGCTGACACAGTTTGTGCCGCATTTCAAGGACAACAAGGTACCCGAATTCGGAAAACATAGTTTATGGATGCTTTAGACCGTTGATACCATGACACTACCGATCACAGACAGCATGCTCAGGGGCGAACTGCGCCCGCATATCCTCGCTGAGATCAAGGACAACCAGGAAATCTCACAACTCTGGGGTATTCTCCACAAATGGGAAATTAGCGGCGATCAATCTCTACGGGGTATTGAGAAGGCGCTCACGGACGCTGTCGAGACAAGCGGGCTGGTCAAGGTTTCAGAGGTTTATAATAACGACCGCGAAATGCGGCAGGGGGCGGAGATGGCAAGGGAAAAAGGGATGTTGCCCGACAATCCTGACTTCACACGGGTGGGTAAGCCACTCTGCTTGGATGGGGTTTTCACCCCCTTCCAGCCGCTTACCCCCACTGACCGCTTTCGACACCTACTGCTCAAATTAGAATGTCGGCGTACCATGAAATGCCTGAAAGAACTCGTCATGACCATGCACGACGACGGATTCATACGCACGGAGATCTCCCAGCTCTTCACCACCATCAAGCAGTTGTGCGAAGATACCGATGAGAACTTCATCAGGCAGCGGCTCACGCAATTCTATTTCGAGGTCTATCACACTTTCCAAAGTGTCTTGGAAAAGGGAGAAAAACAGAATTACGAAACCGACTTCCAAAACTTTGTATACGGTTGGTCCGATAGGTTCCCCAATGATGAGACGGTTGAAAGATACGAAAAGCAGGTTGCCGCCTACAAGCCGGGGCGCGCTCCACAACCACAGCAGGAGACCGCGCCCTCGACATCCGGGCAACAATCGTCAGAGCAGCAGACACTCACTGCGAAGCCCGTGGCAAAAGACAAGTTCCAAAAATTCCTTGAAGCCGCCGAGGAGCTTCATTTCTCACTCTTGCCCAAGGTCCAGGATCTCGGCGCACCTGAGAAGATCATGAAGCTGGTGAGGTGCATGCTGCAAGACATGGGAACTGTAACAGACACCTATGCCCATGCCGCTGCCATGCTTGAGTTTTTGGAGTTCAGGAAGTGGTATTCTGAGAATTACGACAACTGGAGCACAACCAAGTATGATACGTGGTGCTCCATACACGTTATGAATAAACAGAAGGGGCAAGCCTTCAGGCATTACAGGCAGTCAGTGGAGACCAATCCGGACAACACCAAACAAAATAATTATAAATATAAAGGATGGCAATACAAAAACAGCGTCAAGCAAGAATATCATGATATTCTGCAAGGAGTAACCTGAAAGAATGTTTATGCATGAATCAGCCTCCTCCACGGAAAGGGCTACTAAAGATATAATTGCCGCTGGAAGTCGTCATACACCTGTTTCGCTGCCTGTATGCCGCCCAGTGCCACGATGCCAGTGTTGATGTCGCGGAACTTCTGCTCTATCAGTCCTGGCAAGTTGTCTCGTCGCAGTTCCTTCACGCCATTTTCCATGTAAGCGATGATGATATAGTTGACGAAGCTCTTCTGTGCGGGTGTGAGCGTGTCGACGTAGCCCCGCGTCTTCTCCGCGCGCTTCTTCCGCTCGATGGGACTGACGGCGTAGGAAATATATTCCAGCACATCGAGCAGGTCGGCATTGTCGGCGTCGATAATGTGGCGGATCTGCGTGAGCACGTCCACGTCATACCCTGCCTGTCCCAGTTTGTCAAGCAGCATCTCCCGCGTCTTCGGGTCGGACCATTGCTGCTTCAGGTCGTCAATGGACGAGTAGAACTCGGGCAGACGGCCATACATCTCCCTGATGAAATCTTGTGCGGGGACGGGCTTGCCATCCGGACTCCAGAACATCACCTCGCTCTGATACTTGATGGCCCGTCGCTTGCCGTCGGACAGTTCTATCTCTATCGTTTCCTTTTGGGGCTTCGACGGACTGCCACCGGGGTCTCCGCCCCTTGCCCCGCCGCCGGACTTCGGTTTCTTGCACGTGCAGGGGTTATTGCCGCAGACGGGACACACCGCCTCGCCGTCCCATTCCGGTTGGGCAAAGTGCTCATAGGCCCTGACGAAGTCGAACACGGTGAAGAAATACTTTCCGTCGTAGAGCCTCGTGCCACGACCGATGATCTGCTTGAACTCTATCATCGAGTTGATGGGGCGCAGCAGCACAATGTTCCTCACGTTGAGGGCGTCAACACCGGTCGAGAGCTTCTCGCTCGTCGTGAGGATGGTGGGGAGGATTTTTTCGTTGTCCTCAAACTCGCTGAGCCATTCCTCGCCCTGCTCGCCGTCATTGGCTGTCACGCGCGCACAGTAGTCGCTGTTGTATTCGCCCGTCTGCTCACGGTGGTATTGGTTGATCATGTCACGGATGACGGCCGCATGTTCTTGACTGGCGCAGAAGACAATCGTTTTCTCGTTGGGGTCTCCCATCTTGTCCATAAACTGCCTGACGCGGCCCCGGTCGCGCTCGGCGATGGCAATGTCACCGTGGTAGAAGTTCTGCTCATTGTAGGTCTTGGCGGGGTCCACCTCTCCGGCGAGCACTGTGTCGTCGGGTGTATAATGATATTCGTCGATGGTCGATTTCATGTTGAAATGGCGGAAGGGCGTGAGAAAGCCGTCGTCGATGCCCTGCTTGAGGGAGTATTCGTAGGCGTGGTAGGAGAAATACTGATAGGTGTTGACATTCATCGCCACGCGGGGCGTGGCCGTAAGGCCGAGTTGCACGGCCGAGTCGAAATATTCCATGATGCCGCGCCAGTTGCTCTCGTCGTTGGCACCGCCGCGATGGCACTCGTCGATGATAATCAGGTCGAAGAAGTCCTTGGGGTATTGACCGAAGTAAGGCTCCTCTCCTGCCATGAAGGTCTGGAAGATAGTGAAGAAGATGGAGCCGTTGGTGGGCACCTCACCGTTCTTTCGCACTGAGTCCGGACTGATTCTCACGAGCGCATCGGGCTCGAAGCCGTTGAACTTGTTGAAGGCTTGGTTGGCGAGGATGTTGCGGTCGGTGAGGAAGAGAATCTTCGGTCGCGTGCCGGTCTCGGCCACGTTCCATTTGGTTTGAAACAGTTTCCAGGCGATGTGAAAGGCGATGAGCGTCTTGCCCGTGCCTGTTGCTAAGGTGAGCAGGATGCGCTTCTCGCCCCGGGCGATACCGTCGAGCACGCGGTTGATGGCAATCTCCTGATAGTAACGCAGCCGCTTCTCGCTGTCCTGATAGAAAGGATGTGTGCGGAACACGTCACGCCAGTGGTCGGCCTTGCCGAACTGCCGCCGCCAGAGCTCGTCGGGCGACGGAAAGTGGCTGACCTCCTGCTCGCCGCCCTTCTGCGGGTCGCGGTCAATCTCATAGATGTGGTCGCCGTCGGCAGCGTAGGTGAAGCGGATGTCGAGAATTTGGGCATAGTCCTTGGCCTGTGCCACACCCTCCCGGTAGCCCACCTCGTCGCTCTTGGCCTCGACGATGGCAAGCTTCACGTTGCGGAAGATGAGCACATAGTCGGCCTTCTTGGGCTTGTTCTTCACGGTCTTGCTCACCTTTCCCTTGGTGAAGAAATATTCCGTCGTGATGTAGCTGCCGTCCACCACACCCCATCCCGCTGCCTTCAGCTGCGGGTCTATCTTGTGAAGTCGTGTATCGCTCTCGTTCATAGCCTGAATGTTAATCTTCTTGTTCGTAATAATAAGAGTAGTCGATGCCTTTCATGAACAACTCTCTGTCATCGATTTTGTCGGTGAGGGCATTGCGCAACAGTTGCTTGATGCGCGAGGCGTCTGCCACGCTGAGGGTCATCGCCTCCAAGTAGTCATTTTTGTTGATAAGGCTCCAGTCCACACATTTCTTCAGATTTGCTTTCAACATCAGGTCGAGCCAGATTCGCATACTGCGTCCGTTGCCCTCCATGAAAGGGTGGCATACGTTCATCTCCACATATTTGTCGGCAATCTCATCGAATGTGGTCTCGGGCATTCGCTCTATCACCTTCAGCTGGTCCGGAAGATACTGGGTCAGGCAGAAGGTGAAGCCGCCTTTGGAGATGGTCTTCGTCCGTATTTGTCCGGCGAAGTCATAGAGTCCTCCAAAAAGATAGGCGTGGATCTGTTGCAGGCCCCGCACCGTTCCCTCGGGTATCGTATCGAGCAGGTTGCTCTCAAAGAGCGTGTAGGCTTTTCGCCGGCTCTGTCCGTCAATCGTGTTGTCGCTGTATGTCAGCCAGTCAAGAAACGCCAACGCTTTGTTGTTGGGTATATGGCTGGCAAGTAGTTTGATGCCCTCAGCATCCATGACATCAGTCAGTCTATGCTTGCCGTCGGGTGCTGTTAATTTCAACTGGTTAGTGACACTAACCACTTGGGGCGCGTCTTTCCGCAATTTGGTCTTCAGATACTTCCAGTAGCTTCGTGTCTTGGCATAATCGTCCTGGTCGTTGATGGCCCCAACGACGTCAAGCACAGAGAAGTACCATTTTGCCGCCTTGTCATCCCACACGGCGCGCACCTCATGGTCTTTATAGAAACGGATGGATATTTTGCTCATGTTACACATTATTTATATGGTGTTGCCGCCGTCCTATTCAAACGTCTCGCGCAAGATCGACTGCTTCAATGTAGCGCACTCCGTGAGGGTGTGGGTGAGGTTGGATTGAAGTTGGTCAACCTTGGACCTGAGGGAGTCGAGGGCGGATACGATGGATTGCTGAGTGGAAAGAGAAGGGACATATATTGGTATTCTTTTGACATCAGCAATATTTATTTGCTTCAATGCGGCCCCCTTTGTGTGAAGTTGTATAAAATCTACAGCATGAGGAGCTTTAAGCGTGTAATATACAAAGCTTCTCAAAATATCATTTCCTATTTTTATTGGTACAATTCCCCTTGTGACGTTATATCCTTTTAATGATGTTGATGAAAGACTGATAATGCCTGTTGTTCCTCGAACACACATTAATACTTCTTTTCCATTTAGAATGGTTCTTTTATAAGAATCTGATATTTCCTTTGTTGTCCGTTTTAAGTTTTTTGAGCTATATACTATGTTCTCTTTTAAATCAACAGGCCTAACTACAGGAACTCCTTCTTCAACTCCATTTCCTGGTTGAACAATTCCATAAGAGATAGAAGTTCCTTTGTCGACTATATTTTCGAGCGTCTTTTCTTCCCACCCTTCTTTCAGCTCCATCATTTTGGTCAAAGCCGATTGGAACAAAGCCTTGGCATCATTGAGGGAGTTTTCTGCATTCTTTGCTACGGCATCAATCTTTGCAAAGGCAGAATCGAGATGAGAGACAATGCGCTGCTGCTCGGAGAGAGGGGGAATGGGAATTGCAGTATCCTTAACAACTTTCTGAGTAAGACTTGGCAATGTTGTGCCAGTGTCTTTCTTAGACCAATCTTGACTTTTAACAAAATAGTATATATATTTCTTATCAGTCCCTTCCTTTGCTGAAATTCCAAATGCCGTGTCAACATTCCAAAATTTGGTCTCAATAAATATAGGGTTATTGATAGTGCCTTTTCTTCCTAAGATTGTAGTCCCTGCATCACACAAATAGTTGTTGGCATATCCCATAATACTACCGCCACTTCCATATATAGGATATTTTCCATGAACGTCTTCAACCTCTTTTTGATTCTTTCCATGATTAACATTGGCTACTTCCCCCAACTTCTTATATTCCCACCCCTTTTTCATAGCATCTCCATGATTTGGTTGAGCAAGTCGGTATTCTCCTTATTGAGGCAGACGAGCACGGAGGCGATTTCCTGCGGGGTGCGCTCGTCCACCTGCTCCACCTTGTTCGGGTTCTTCACGCTGAGGTCGTAGTTGTCGTCGAGCGTGGCCGTGTCGAGGCTCCAGGAGCGCTCACTCTCCGCCTTGGTTGGCTGAAGGGAAAGGAACTCGGCGAGGTCGGCCTCGGTCAGCGGATGCGTCTTGGTGAAATGCTTGTCGAGCTGGTAGTACCACACCTTACGGGTTGGCTCGCCCTTGCGGAAGAAGAGCACCACCGTCTTCACCCCCGTTCCTGTGAACACGCCCGACGGCAGGTCGAGCACCGTGGTGAGGTTGCACTCCGTGAGCAGCTTCTTGCGCAGGGCTACGCTGGCGTTGTCGGAGTTGCTGAGGAACGTGTTCTTGATGACGATGCCCGCGCGACCACCGGGCTTGAGCATCTTGATGAAGTGCTGCAGGAACATGTAGGCAGTCTCGCTGCTCTTGATGGGGAAGTTCCGCTGAATCTCCTCGCGCTCGGCACCGCCAAATGGCGGGTTGGCGCCGATGACGCTGACCTGGTCGCGGGGCTGGATGTCGGAGAGCGGCTCGGCGAGGGTGTTCGTCTTGATGATGTCCGGGCTCTCGATGCCGTGCAGGATCATGTTCATCATGCCGATGATGTAGGCCAGTCCCTTCAACTCCTTGGCAAAGAAGGTGCGGGCCTGCAGCGTCTCCTCGTCGGTGGTGCCGGGTCGTGCGTGGTCGTGCATGTAGAGGTAGGCCTCGCAGGGGAAGCCGCAGCTGCCCGCCGCGCCGTCGTAGAACGTCTCGCCGATCTGCGGCTTCAGCACGCGGATGATGGTGCGGATAAGCGGGCGCGCGGTATAGTATTCGCCACCGTTGCGCCCCGCGTTGCCCATCTGCCGCAGCCGCTCCTCATAGAGGGCCGACATCTCGTGCTTGTCGTCGGCCGTCTGGAAGTGGAGCTTGTCCACCTGCTCGATGACACCGCGCAGGGTGTAGCCGCTGGCCACCTTGTTGCTGATCTCGGTGAAGATGACGCCCACCTTATATTCGATGGCATTGCTGTCGCGGTTCTCCTTGAACTTAGCGAGGTAGGGCCACAGCTCACGGTTGACGAAGTCGAGCAGATCCTGGCCCACGAGAGCATGTGTGTGGTCGTAGTTGCCCTCGCTGTCCTTGGGAATAGCCCATGCGCTCCACCGGTATTTGCCGTCGATGAAGCGGTGGTAGTCCTCACCGGCGAGCTGCGCCTTGAGCTCGCGCGTCTGCTCCATGTCGTCGAGATATTTCAGGAAGAGAATCCACGAGCTCTGCTCCACGTAGTCGAGAGCCGTGGAGCATCCCGCATCCTTCCAGAGGATGTCGTCTATCTGTTTAAAAACTCCTTCAAAGTTCATAGCTGTATCGATGTTTTATTATACTTACAAAGGTAATCATTCTTTAGTAAATCAGCACCCTTTCATCAGAAAAATTCTTTTAGACAACAACTATTTTGCCTGCTCGTCAACCCTAAAAAATGTACTGGGTCCCAAAAAGGCTCATTGGGGCTCATTGGGGCTAAAAAAGGCTTTTCCATCGGCGGCGAGGGTCTGAAAGGGTCTTATTTCCTTTGCCACCGAGATTTGAATCACTCAAGTCTTGACCAGTGTGGTTGTGGCAAAGCTCTGGTCCCATTGCCTTAAAATCTTCAATATGAACGATTTTAATCATTTCTACCCCAACACCGAGTTGGGTATCGACCTGAAGCTGCTCACATGCAGACCAGGACGCATCGAGACAGGTAAGGTTGTCAACGGTACCATCATGCGCGACGGCGAAAACCACTTTACCTTTGTTCAGAACCAGCAGCCCGCAAGGGCCAAAGCCGATGCCGACCCGCACCTCTACAGAGGCGCTTGCGTCAACATCCTCGGCGGAAGTCCCGACTTTCGGCTCTCCTTCAACCGGCCACGCATCCGAGATGCAGACAAGCTCGCTCTGTTCTGCCGACAGGCGGCCAAAGAGCTCTGCGTGCTCGCCGGCCTTGTAGAGAAGAAGTCCGCACAAGGCTGACACGGCAAGCGTCTCAACGTCTCACCGTCTCAATGGGAAAAGTGTGTCGCATAACCCTTCTTATATATCTTATAACTAATTAATAATTAGATAGTTTGATAAGAAATACAGGACTGTGACACCCCTTGAAAAACCACTGAGACACTGAGACGCTGAGACGGAAGAAAACATGTTTTATCTTTTAAAAGGCTTATATACAATGAAATACAACATTAGTTTATCCTCAGCTCCTACGATGCCGAGACTCGGAAACGGCACGGAGCTCTTGAAATTACTGCTGACACAGGTGTCAAAAGACATGCGACAGCCCCTCGTTCCGATGATCTTCCCTGTACTGGGCGCACACATGAGCGGTGCAGAGTTTCAGTACCCCGACCTCACTTTCAAGGAGCCTTGCGGCATGATGGCCGACCTCGTGGCTGAAAGCGGAGGCAACAAGGGACAGCTCAGCAACCTCGTGGAGGCACTCTGCCGAAAATTCCGCACACACGATGAGGCCGAACTGCAAAAACTCATAGAGTGGCAGAAACAGGTGAAGTCGAAGTCGGCCAACAAGAAGAAGCCGGTCAGGCCGGAGGTCGCCTTCTGGTTCCCACCCGCCGACGTCACCAACGCCGCCTTCATCCAAAATGCCATGGCATGCGAGAACCTCGGAGGACGAACGTAATATCTCAACCTGCCGGAGGTGGAGATGGCTGACCGCATCTGCGGCGGACATAAACAAATCTCACAGATGATGCGCAACATCTACGACAGACAACGGTCGGGAGCGCTCAGAGCCACAGCCGACGGCGTCACCGGCAACCCGCTGCTCAGGGTCAACCTCACCATCTCCTCCACACCATTCTCCTCACGCAGGTTCTACAAAAACGACCTCTTCAACGGTACCTTCGGGCGTATGGTCTTCTCCTACAAGGCACGCACAGCACGCGACGGACGCATTCCACGACAGGGACGATACGACGAGACTTTCCTTAACCACGTCGACGAATATCTCGTCCGACTCGACATCTGCAAGGGACGATTCATCATCCGACATCTCAACCGACTCGTAGACCGACTCGCCGGAGACATGGCCACGCTCGCTGACCTTGCCGACGACGACGTGCTCTGGGACATAAGCAAACGGGCCCTCGTCTCCGCATGGAAATGTGGATGCATCATGTGGGTACTCAACAACCAAATATGGACACACGCCATGGGAGAACTCGTCGAGTGGCTTGTCTATCACGACATCTGGTCAAAGGTGCAAATCTTTGAGGACCTTATCAAGGAAGGTGACCGAGGCATCGCCGAAAACAAAGGAGGTGTGAAAAACATGCTCGACGACCTGCCCGACACCTTCAACGAGGCACAACTCGAAGCGCTGCGCGTCAGCATGGACAAGCCCAAGGATGCCAAGCACCAGCTGCGCGTGTGGGTCAACCGTGGATTCATCACACGATCCAATCAGACAGGACTGTTCGCCAAGACGCAGGAATATCTCAACCGAGGCAAATGATGGACCGACAGCAACTGCAAATGCTCCGACAACTCCCCATCGAGGGAGTGGCGGAGCGACTCGGACTACGAGTTACACGGCATCACTGTCTTTGCCCCTTCCACGACGACACACACCCGAGCCTCTCCTTCCTCGTGCGGAAAAACACGTTCAAGTGCTTCGTGTGTGGCAAGTCGGGAGGTACCATCGACCTCGTCATGGGTGTCCTCCACGTGGACTTTATCGATGCATGCCGGTGGCTGGCCAATGAGCACAACGTCGTGCTCACACAGTGGAAGCCCTGTGAAAAACCACAGACGACCAAGCCCTTCGATGCGACACGCTATGAACGCTTTTTCCAGCAGCCATGGCTCAACGCGGCCGCACAACGGTTTCTCTATCAGGAACGGCACATCGACCCGCGCGTGGTCAGATGGTGCAGGCTCACATCATGGATCGACCGCCAAGGTTTCAACTGGTTACAGATACCCTACTACGACACCACGGGAAAGCTCATCGACGTGCAGAACCGAAACCTCGACCACCGGCAGCACCCCGGATCACCGCGATTCCGTTTCCCTGCCGGATCCGCCGTCAGCATCTACAACCTGCAGGTGCTGCCCAGACTGCGGCCCGGAGAACAGCTCTTCATCACCGAGGGCGCGTCGGACTGCTGGGCCATGCTCTCGGCAGGACATAAGGCCATCGCCATCCCCAGTGCCACGCTGCTGCATCCCGACGAGGTGAGGATGCTCAGGGACTTAGGCCAACGGATCGAAACGACATTCGCCATGTATCCTGACCAAGACCAGCCCGGCGAATCGCTCTTCATGCAACTCAAGGCACTGCTCCCCGGCATCGTTCATTACCAGTTGCCTGCAGGATGCAAGGACTTCGCAGAATTCTATGTACGCATGAAGCACATCAGCGGTGAGGTAATCAATCAAAACAACAATATAACACGCAAACAAAAGGAGAAATGATGAACAAATTTGAAATCCGGGGCTACACCAAGAAAGAACTCGCCCTCTGCTATTTTCCCTACTCCACGCCCCACACGGCCGTCAACCATCTCGTGGCCTGGATCAACCGGTGCACGCCGCTGCAAGAGGCTCTCCGAGACCAGGGCTACAAGAAAAGCGCTAAATGGCTGTCACCACGCGAGGTCAGGATGATCGTCGAATATCTCGGCGAACCATAAATCGCCCACAATTGCCTGACAACGTACAGCAACGTATGAATGACCACCGGCGATTTAGTAATTTTGTAGTGCAAACGAGAGGCCCGCCTCTCGAACGGTTCTCGAACGGCTCTCGAAGGAACAGCGCATCCCTCCGTCACACGCAAGAGCTCCGTGGCACTACAATATGTTTCACTATTAATTCTTACCACTATGGCAAAAATCACTCCTATCGATGTCATCAAGGGCATCAGTGGCAGCTACGGCCACAACAGCGGCGACTACTTCGCCACAAACACATCGAGCAACAAGGTCAGACTGGCAAAACTCAAGAACCCTTACAAGGGTCCGGCTACCGAGAAGCAACTCGCCCGGCAGCAGAAGTTCAAGGCACGGCAGGCCGTCGTCACCACATGGCTCAACGACAACAAGCCGTCCACAACCAACGGCGACAAGGGAACCACGATCTATCAGCAGGTGCAAAAGTGGAAGCGTACGCTCGGACTGAGCTCCGTCTCTCAGGTACTCCACAAGTATCTCGACGACAAAAACGAGCTCCATCTCCCTGCCATCCTCGAGGCCGACAAGGGCACCGGCAAGGAGACTACACCCTCCCACGGCTAACATCCATAAGCGCAGCCTGTGCAAACACGAAAAGCTCTGCGCTTCCCGCTCAGAAAGAAATCCCACGCAACCCTTGTGGCTACGTGGGATTTTTTAGCTGATCACAGCGCCTCATCATCAGGCTTGTCGACTCCTGAGCGGGACGTGCCCTTCTTTCCCTGATGAAGATGCAACTTCTTGCGAAGCAACCAACGTTGCTTCCGCTGCTCGTATTCCTCGCGATGACGCTCCAAGAAATTATCTGCCATGATTCGATACTCCTTATTTATATATACCCGCTAATTTGTGTATACTCCTTATTTATATATATTCTTTATTTGTATATAAACTCCTTATTATAGAGCAAACTTAGATTAGAGATGAATGGACTCTATCCGCAGTTTCAGGATGCCGGCGGGCACCCTGACGTCCACGACATCCCCTACCCTCTTGTTGAGCAAAGCCTGTGCTATCGGAGACTTGACGGAGATCTTTCCCTCCCGCAGATTGGCCTCATGAGGACTGACCAGCATGTAGCAGAGCTTGCGATCGTGAGTCAAGTCGGCAAGTTCCACCTTGCAGAGCAACTGCACACTGTCTGAGTTTACCCGATTGGCTTCGAGTACACGTGCGTGAGCCAAGACATTCTGCTTGAAACGGATGCGGCCGAGAAGACGGGAGTGCTCACGCTTCGCCGCACGATACTCGAAGTTCTCGCTCAAGTCGCCCTTGTCACGAGCCTCTGACACGGCATCTATCGCTTGGGGCAACTCCACCTTAATCATATGATTGAGTTCGGCTACGAGCTCGTCGTAGCCTTCCTGTGACATAAATTCCATGATAAACCTTTGTATAGGAGTGAATCTGTAAATCTTTTCTAACGCATATTCATAGCAAGCACCACTACCGGCGCTTGCCTTTCTCTGCGTTTCGCTTCGTGCTAAGCTTTCTCTCGCCAAGCTGCTTGCTGAGCGCATAGGCATGATAGAGTCCCAACTCACCGGCCTTGCTGAGATCCTGCTGAGCCATGTGCAGATTGCCACTATAGTAATAGGCCAGTCCACGGTTGTAATAAGCCTCGGCCAGACGGGGATCAATCTGCAGCGCACGTGTGTAGTCATCGATGCATGCGCGTAGTTTTTCCGGTCGGCATAGAAGTTACCACGATTATAGTAGAGATAAGCATTCTTGGGAGCCAACTGGATCGCCTCGGCATAGTCGCCCTCCACCTGCGAAGTCTTCATGCTGACGTTCTGTCCCTTAGAAGCCTCATAGTCATTGAGCATCAGCTGGCAGACAGCCCGTTCAGAACGGCCGAGAGCGCTTTGCTTCTCCATAGCCACATAGTCGTCAAGGTCAGAGAGCGCATCGTTGTAATTCTGCAGTTCTGCGTATGCCACGGCACGCTGCAAGAGCAGGGCCGCACGCTGATGGGGATCCTTCTCTTCTTTGATACCCTCCGAGAGGTTGTCGACGAGTTGAAAGATCTGCTTAGAGCTCACGTCGTCCATCTTCTTGCTTTGGTTGCAAGTCAAATAGAGACGTTTGAGTGGCTGCATCTTGGTATTGAACTGCTCCAGTGAGGTATCGAAGGCCTTGCTGCCGTTGACCGTATTGACATAATTGAAATACGACAGGCGATAGGATGGCAGCATCGCCACCTCGACAGCATTGTTCTGGATGGCACCACGGATGTCGCTTTTATATTCATGCTCGACGGTCTGCGGCTGGTCCTCCACGACGATGTCATTATATTTACTGATATCGATCTCGGAACGTTTGCGCACTTCTCTCAGCTTCTTGCGGCTCCATCGTTGCTGAATGCCCACATGCTTATCCATCTGAGCCTTGAAGATAAGAAATTCATCAAGTTCAGCCTTCGACGTCATACCCAACTTGCGATAGCATTGTGCCCGTTGAGCCAGACCCGTCCAGAAGTTGGGGAACTGACTGATAACGGCAGAATAGTCACGGATGGCCGACCGCAGATTACCCAACTTATCATTGAGCAAGGCACGGTTATAGATAGCCATGAAGTTCTGTGGCTCCATCCTCACCACGAAGTTGAAATCCACCAGCGCCCGGTTGTCGTCGCCGAGCTGCACACGCAGTAAGCCACGATTGTAATGTGCCAGGAAGTTATCGGGATCCAAGTCAATTGCCATGTCATAGTCAGCCATAGCCCCACGCAGGTCGTTGAGGTTAAGTCTCACCAGCGCCCGGTTGACATAGTTGTGAACAACTTTCGGACGCAGAAAGATCAGCTTGCTCAGGCAGGAGTCAGCGACGGCCCAATGCTTGCGGTTGAGGGCGATGGCCGAGCGCGTTGCCCACGCATCGACATTATACGGGTCGATGGTGAGGCTGCGGGCCAGCCAGTGATCGGCCTTCAGCGTATCTTTCTTCCCCAGATAGATCTCCGCCTTCAGCGAGTAGGCCGTCGCTGTCTTAGACCACCGCGAGATGATCGTGTCAGCGTCCTCCAAGGCATGATCATAATCCTTGACGTTCAGCCGACAGACAGCCCTGTTGGTCCAGAAGCTGGCCACCGAGGGATTGAGACGGATGGCCCTGTCATAGTCCGTGATCGCGTCAGCATATTTCTCCTGACGGATGCGCGACATGGCACGAAGATCAAAGATCTGCTCAATATAAGGGTTAAGGTCAATGGCATGTGATGCGTCTTCCTCGGCACCCACATAGTCGTCGAGCGAGTATTTGGCGGCAGCGCGGTCATACCACGGCAGCCACAGATAAGGCTTCAAAGCCAAAGCCTTGTTGAAATACTGTATCGACAACACATAGTCCTCATAGTGCAGTGCCACCTCACCGGCGGTGATGAGACGGTCCACATTATATTGCGCATTGGCGTTGGTCACGAAGAGCCACACCAATGACAGAAGAAACAATCTGCCTTTGTTCACCTTAATATCTGAGATCCTGAAACACGTTTTGCCTTACCTCTTCTACTTCTTGTGAATCGTCTTCACACGATAGCCGCAGCGGAACTTGCCCTGCATGATGCCGCGGAGCTTGTTGCGGATGAGCTGCTTGCGCAGGGGCGACACTTTGTCGACATACATCACACCTTCGAGATGGTCGAACTCATGTTGCATAACACGTGCCAGATAACCGTCGACCCACTCGTCGTGAGGAGTCATATTCTCGTCGAGATACTTCACGTGGATGCGTTTAGGGCGTGTGACGTTCTCACCGAGACCGGGAATCGACAGGCATCCCTCCTCAAGCGTCTCCTTCTCCTTGTCATCATATTCAAGGATATGGGCATTCACAAACGCGTGACGGAAGCCCTTGTACTCAGGGAAATCGTCTTTCAGCACATCCAAGTCGATGACAACCACACGGATGGACTTGCCGATTTGAGGAGCAGCAAGACCCACGCCACTGGCATTGTCAAGCGTCTCAGACATGTCGCTGATCAACTGGGGCAACGTCGCGTCGCTTGGATCAACATCCTGAGCTACTTTGCGGAGCACAGGCTGGCCATAAGTATAGATGGGTAATATCATATTCTTCTTTGTGAATTCATAAAATCTTGCAGGATGATGGTAGCGCTCACCTCATCCACGAGTCCTTTGTTCTCACGTCTTGTTTTCTTTTTCACGCCTCCTTCGATGATGGCCCGATGCGCCAACACCGACGTGAAGCGCTCATCGTAATAAACAATAGGCACCGACGGCATCTCCCTGCGCCACCGTTTTACGAAGGCCTCCACGCGCGCCAGATTCTCAGACGGAGCGCCATTGGGCTGAGTAGGTTTACCGATGACGATCTTCTCAACGTTTTCCTCAGAGAGATATTTCTTCAGGAAATCCATGAGATTGCCCGTCTCCACCGTAGCCAGCCCATTGGCAATAATCTGCAAAGGATCAGTGACGGCAAGCCCCGTGCGGCGCTTGCCGTAGTCAATGGAAAGAATTCTTCCCAAGGTAATCTTACTGATTAGGAAATTATTTCTTAAACAGCAACCAGGCGTCGCTCTTGGGATTGAACTTGCTGCCACGGATGGCGTCACGGCTCTGCACGGCACTTGCCTTATCGTCAGAGGTAGACGCGATGACACGGTACATGTTCACCTCAGGATTATAAGCGATCTGAGCGTCGTAACCGCCCTGCTGCAGCGTGCTCTGCAGTCCCTCGGCGTTGGCCTTCAAAGAGAAGGAGCCCACCACGACGCTGTAGGCCTGCAGACCCTTGCCACTGACGACGGTAACATTCTCACTGCGCACGTTGGCATTGTTGACATTGGTCACTGTAGTCTGGTCAGCCTGCTTCTCAGCCAGCGGTGTCACTACCGGCGCTTCTTCCTGCACGGGCTTCTGCTGGTTCTGTTGCTCTTCCTGTGCCTTAGCCTTTTCATAGGCCTTTTTGTAGGCATCCTCTTTTGTTCCACAACTGGTAAAAGCGAAAGCAAGGCACAGTGCTGTGCTTAGTAACACATATTTTCTCATTATCTTCTATTTGATTTAAATATTAATGTTCAGTTGATATTCTCACGCTTTGCGTCTGAAGGCATCCTGCCTTTTACTTTGCGAAATTACTAAATTAATTACGAAAGAGTTCTTTTCGTGCACATAAAGTTTGTTAAATCCGTGAATCAGAGGGTATTTAACAAAAAATATATCTGCAAAGCATGGCATTTCGGAAAAAAAATCATATATTTGCAATAGATAAATTTGAAACCACAAAACACCAAGTTTATGAAGACATTAGGTTATATCTCAGCATTCTTAGGCGGCGCCATTGCCGGCGCAGCCATTGGTCTGTTACTCGCCCCGGAGAAGGGCTCAGACACCCGCACGAAGATCTCCGACGCTGTTGATGATTTCTGCAAGAAACACGACATCAAACTTGCACGCAAAGATGCCGACGACCTTGTAGACGACATCAAAGACGCCGTAGGCAGCACGAACGCATAGGCTGTGCGGATTCAACAAAAACGCAGCAGCTCCATGCACAAAGGACGAACACTTATATAATAAGGAGTAAATTGAAAATTCCGTTTCTACCCCGGCGAGGCCAGCGCAAGCAAGACAATGCGTCACACGAGCCTCGCCAAGGTTCCTTTCATCAAGACTTCCACATGTTTTCCAACGATCAAAACATAGAGACCATCGCCCAACTGGCAGAGAGCATCAAGCACTATGCCAGCCTGCAAGGTGAGAACGTGAAGTTGGAAGTAGTTGAGAAGACAGTCAGAGTACTCACCATAGTGGCGATGACCGCCACCCTGTCCCTGATACTGATGCTGATCCTCATCTACCTCAGTTTCGCGGCAGCTTTCGCGCTCACCCCACTCGTTGGCTCTGTAGGTGCCTTCCTCATCATTGCGGGCATCTATCTGTTGGTACTCTTTCTCTTCCTTATTTTCAGAAAGAGATGGATTGAGCGCCCGCTTGTCCATTTCCTCGCGTCCATCTTATTAAGCAATTAAATCATGAACAACCATTCCACAGACTTCACCACATACCGCAGCCTGGAAGAGATCTCCATGCGCAGAGACATCCTCAAAGAGCAGATTGACCAAGACCGCAAGAAGATCCGGCAACAATGGCAGTCGCTGTTCCGCAAACCAGAGGGCTTCAAGAAAGATGCCACTCCCTCAAAGCGTATCAGCAGTCTTGTCAACACGGGCGCGGGACTCCTCGACGCTTTCCTCTTGGGGTGGAAACTCTATCGTAAATTCAAGAGGTGAGCAACAATGGTGCATCAGTGCCAAATGTTGTTCAAAACATTAAAAACGAAATCCGACTTTGTTAACAAAGGTTATTATACTGTCTTTTACGGGTAATTTGAGATCAGAATTCAAAAAACATTTGTAACTTTGCAACGTGTTTTTCATAGTATTAGATTTAAGGTTAACAAGGTTGGAGTACAGCGGTACTCCTTTTTTTATACCCCTATGTCAAGTACGATCTTATTTCCCTATACGAAAATAATCTCTGTTGGTAGCATTCTTGCAAGCAAAAAATATCCCCTCCTTCAATCCTTTCTATACCTTTATTTTCATACCGTCAAACGGAAACAGGCAACCTTCCGGCAGTCTCGCGTTGGCCTGATCATAGAGTCCCACGTCATGGGTGACATGGATGATAAAGGTCCGGCGCGCGTCCAACCTCTGTCCCATGGCAACCGCGTCGGGTATCAGCTGATGGCTGTGATGGGGCTTTTCCCATCTGAGTCCATTGACGACCAATGTGTCGACACCCTCTAAAAGTGCCAGCTGATTGTCGTCGATGTTCTTCATGTCGGTGATATAACCCAATGAGCCAAAGCGATAGCCCAAGACGGACAACTTGTCGTGCATCACCTCAATAGGCAGCACGTCAATGTCACCCACCCGCAAAGCTTCTTCTTTGTGCAACGTATGGAGCTCTATCTTGGGCACGCCGGGATAGAGATGTTCCGAGAAGCAATATGGAAAATTATGTCTCACGGCCTTCACACAGGGCTCATTGCCATACATTGGGATGTCGCCAAAACGACAGAAAGGCCGCAAATCATCCAAACCGCCCACATGATCGTAGTGGGCATGGGTGAGCAGCACGGCATCTATCTTACGGAAAGGCAGTGGCATCAGCTGCTGCCGGATATCAGGACCGCAATCGATCAGAATGCGCGTGGAGGCTGTCTCCAACAACGCTGCCGTACGCAGACGATGGTCGCGCGGATCCTTGCTGTCACAAACTGCACAATGACACCCTATCACCGGCACGCCATTGGAGGTACCGGTACCCAAAAAGGTCAACTGCATCTTTGCCATCACTTCCCCTTCGCGCCCTCCCCCTATCGGATGTTTACTTCCGGCTTCAGTTCCAGGCCAAACTTCTCTCTGACGTCTGCCTGGATGGCATGCATCAGCGCGACGACATCTTCGCCCGTAGCACCACCCAGATTGACGAGCACAAGTGCCTGCTTCTCATACACGCCGGCACGCCCGAGTTTCTTGCCTTTCCAGCCACACTGGTCGATGAGCCAACCAGCCGGAATCTTATAGTGTTTCCCGCAGCCCAGCTTCTCGTCGGGCGCATCAAAGTAGCGGAGGTCCGGATGCCCGGCCTTCAGCCGCTCGAATGTAGCCTCATCGACGATCGGATTCATGAAGAAGCTGCCGCCATTGCCGAGCACGGCAGGATCGGGAAGCTTAGCCTGACGGATGCGGATGATCGCGTCGCGGAGCTGTTGTGCCGTCAGCGTGTCGACAGAGATATGATCCGCTTCCAACACGCGACGGATATTGCCGTAGTCCAGCCGTGGGCTGAACACCGGTGAGAGCCGATATACGACCCACGTAATCAGATACTTGTCACGCCATTCATGCTTAAAGCGGCTCTGACGGTAGGCATACCCACAGTCTTCGGCGGGTATGGTCACCTGACGGCCGGTAGCGATCTCCACAGCTTCGACGCTTACCAGTGTGTCTTTGGCCTCTGCCCCATAAGCTCCGATGTTCTGCACGGCAGAAGCGCCGCATTCACCGGGAATGAGACTGAGGTTCTCCAGCCCATACATCTGATGCGCCACGGCGTAGGCCACCACATCGTCAAAAGTGGCACCGGCCCAACAGCGCAGCAGCATATTGCCCTTGCCGTCGGTCTCGGCATGCACTTCGAAGCGCTGATCCGGGCTGACCACTATGCCCTGGAAATCATGGGTGAGCAGCAGATTGCTGCCACCGCCCAAAATCAGCAGAGGAAGGTCGGCATGATCGCGAATATAGGCTGCCGCCTCCACGGCGTCAGCCGTAGAAGAGAACTCAAGATATTCATCGCACTGTTGATCCATCCCAAACGTGTTGTGATGGAGCAAAGGATAGTGTTGCTGTATTTTCATTGCCGTTGTTTCTTTTCAATCTATAATAAAAGTCCTGCCCGCCCTCCTTCAGTTGCTAACAGCTGAACTTAACGAGTTTCCATCTATTGCCAAATCGGCGGAAGACATAAACCACCTCATTACTGTTGGCAATGCCACGGATCATAAACACCTTGTAGTTGGTCTCTTTGTAAGTCTGACCATATATTATGTTGTAGATCGTACCGCTCGGCAGGATTCCCGGCTTAAAGTCAGGCCACTGCTGCGACATGATGATGCCAGTCATCGTCTCCTGATCATTGGCAGGGTCCGGCCCGGAGAACTTCACCTCATCGGCCATACTCCTCATCTGGAAGGCTGAGTCTACGGCAAAGCGCTGGTAGAACTTCAAAAAGCTGGCATTGTCGTTCTGATACATCGGCTTGTAGTTGACCGACGTAAGCATCCATTTGCCATGAATGCGGTTGAAGAGGAACTGCTGCACAGTCTTGAGATGGAAGAAAATCTTTTCCACCACCACGTGATCGATCGTCGTATCCTTGGTGAGTTTCACTTGTTTTTCATTGTCTAAAATCAGCGTATAGTAGTCCTGGTGCATGAAGAAATGCTCCATGTGCCAATGCCCCTTCTCGATCTTCTTCTCCAGCTTTCCGTTGCGATATACGGGCAGCGGGAAGACAATGCGCTTGAGCTGCAACTTGCGGTTGGCTGCAAAGTTAAACACGAAATCGTCGAACAGCTCATCAGCTGTCTTTGGCATCGGCGTCTGCGAAATCAAATTTTCTGTAGAATCCTCCCCCATCGTGTCCGTGGCAGCACTGTCAGACTGTACAGAATCAGTCTGCTCAGGCTTCTTGTTAGTGCATCCGTAGGGTACTACTAACGACAAGATGAAAGCAAGTAAAACAACTGATAAAATTATTCTTCTCATAAAATCATTCATAAGCTTTGGCAAAATTACATATTATTTTTTATATAAGATGTATTTTTCCAATAAAATTAGTACCTTTGCACTCAGAAAGATAAAATTTACAGACGATGATACTAGACAAGATAGATCAACTTCTAAAAGAAGTATCTCAGCTCTCTGCTAAGAACGCAGACGACATCGAGCAACTCCGACTCAAGTACTTGAGCAAGAAAGGTGAGATCAATGCCGTCATGGCAGACTTCCGTAACGTGGCCGCAGACCAGAAAAAAGCCGTAGGCATCAAGATCAACGAGTTGAAAAAAGTCGCTCAGGACAAGATCAACTCTCTGCGCGAGCAGGTCGCCTCTACCGATACCGGCGACAACCACGAGGACTTGACACGCACGCCCTACCCGATCGCCTTGGGCACCCGTCATCCCCTGACCATTGTCAAGAATCAGATCATCGACATCTTCCAGCGCATGGGCTTCACGCTCTACCACGGTCCCGAGATCGACGACGACAAGCACGTGTTCACCATGCTGAATTTTGCCGCTGACCATCCCGCACGCGACATGCAGGATACCTTCTTTATCTCGCAGGACAAGAGCGACGTGACCAAGAACGTGGTGCTGCGCTCTCATACCTCCGGCGATGAGGCGCATTATATGGAAACTCACGAGCCGCCTATCCGCGTGCTCTGCCCGGGACGTGTCTACCGCAACGAGGCCATCTCGGCACGCGCCCACTGCTTCTTCCATCAGGTTGAAGGACTCTATGTCGACAAGGGCGTAAGCTTCACCGACCTCAAGCAGGTGCTGCTGACCTTCGCCCGCGAGATGTTTGGGTCCGACACGAAGATCCGCCTGCGCCCGTCTTACTTCCCCTTCACCGAGCCGAGTGCCGAGATGGATATCTCCTGCAACATCTGCGGCGGAAAGGGCTGCAACTTCTGCAAACACACGGGATGGGTAGAGATCCTCGGCTGCGGCATGGTCGACCCGCACGACCTCGCTGCCTGCGGCATCGACCCGGATGTCTACACCGGCTATGCCTTCGGCATGGGCGTGGAGCGCATCACCAACCTGAAATACCGTGTCAACGACCTGCGCCTCTTCTCCGAGAATGACAAGCGATTCCTCGAAGAATTCCAAAACGCTTTCTAAGCTTCATCATATACCCATTATATAGTAGGCACACCCGAAAGGCCGGTTTCGCAAAGAGCCCCCTTCCCGGTGTGCTTTTTCTTTTGTCTCACCTCTAACCCGTTTCCCCCGTTATGACCAACCGTCTCCAAGATTTAGAGCAGCACACCGCTCACTTGCAACAACAGCTGACCCGTCTCCGACACAAGAGCCAATGGTTCACCGTGGCGCAGATCGGCATGTTTCTCGCAGCCCTCGGCATGGTGGCCTGCGCAATTACCTATCAGCCGGCCGCCTTGTACACCCTCTTGGCAGCTGTGCTCTTCGCCGGCTATCTGCTGCTCCGCCGTACAGACGGTCGCAACAGTCGCAACATCGAACGGCAGCAAAGGCTGGCAGCGGCCTACCAGCGCGAGATCAGTTACTTCCATGGCGACCATAGTTGCTTCGACGAGGGAAAGGACTATATCAATCCCTCCCATCCCTTTTCCTTCGACCTGGATCTTTTTGGCAAGGACTCGCTCTTCCAACGTGTCTGCCGCGCCGTCACCGTCGGTGGCCGCAACCTGCTCGCACAGTGGCTGACAAAAGAGACGACAGACGGGAACCACAAAGACTTCATCACAAGCATCGGACAGAGACGGAAAGCCGTGGAGGAGCTCGCCCGCCACGACGACTTCCTCATGAGCGTCAAAGCAGCGGGACAGTGCAGCGACAAGGCCGAGGAGAGGCTGCTGCGCACCGACTGGCTCGCTGACGCACTCACGGCGGCACACGCCCTGCCACTGCCCAAGCGTTGCTCCCCCCGGTGGCTACAAGCCTTGAGAGGCGTTTTGCTCACCGGCTTCTATCTGTCGATCATAGCATCTGTGACCGGCATGGTCTCTGCCACCATTCCTATCGCATGGGGCACGGCCCACTTGCTTTTGGCAATCATCTTTCCCGGAAACAGCGTCCGACACATCATGATGACTTTGCAAAACATCCACACACTGTCAGAGGGTCTTGACCGTATCATCCGGCTCACCCACGTAGAAGAGTTTCACGAAGAGGTGAACAAAACGTTGCAGGCTTCCTTGCGACAACAGGCAGCGAGCCTCGCTGAGATGGAGCAGATACTCCAGGACATCGACAACAGAAACAATGAGGCAGGCATCCTGCTCTTTAATGTGTTTGCACTGATCGACCTGAATATTGTCAGGCGCTTCAAGTTGTGGCAGCAGAGCAGTGCCGACTTCGAAGCACTCATCCAATCGGTGAGCATGCTCGACGCGCTGGTCTCCCTCGCCTCTTACCGTCAAAACGAACCGGGCACTACGTGGCCAACGTTCGTCGACACGCCGTCTATGGTCTTTGAGGGTAAGGGGCTGCGCCATCCCTTCTTGGGCATGAAAGCTGTCGCCAACGATGCCGTGCTCCAGGACCGCAACTTCTATATCATCACGGGAGCCAACATGGCCGGAAAAAGTACCTATCTCAGGACGGTGGGCATCTGCCGGGTCATGGCCATGGCAGGCCTGCCGGTCTATGCCGAGAGCCTGAAGCTCTCGCCCTGCCGACTGTTCACGGGCATGAGGACGAGCGACGACCTGACCCACGGCATCTCTTACTTCAACGCGGAACTGCTCCGGCTCAAACAGCTCATCGGCGTGCTCGATGACACGCCCACGCTGGTCATCCTCGACGAAATACTCCGTGGCACCAACTCAAAGGACAAGCTCCGCGGCTCGCAGATCTTTCTGGAATATCTCTCTCAGCACAATGTGACAGCAATCATCGCCACCCACGACCTCGAACTCTCGCAGATGGCCGAGAACCATGGCGACCGCTTCCACAACTATTGCTTCGAGATCTCCATCGGTGAGCAGGTCTCCTATGACTATCGCATCACGCCCGGCATCGCCAAAAACCAGAATGCCACCTATCTACTCAAGAAGATGATCGCTGAAGAATCTAATTAGTTCCGGCACCCATCGCAGGGAATTGAAAACAACAATGTTACCACTATTTCCAATTGTACCCCCCCGTGCTTTCACCAACTCGAAGCCGTTTCTCCATATGACTCTAATCTGTTACTTCCTAAAGGTAGATGCCGATGAAAGACAAAAAGGCGACGAAAAGAGACTGCTGCTCGCTATTCCCCCAAAATTGTTGACAAACAACCTTCAACCTAATCTTTCATTCTATAGAGAAAAGCTTCGCCCAAACCACATCTTTCCCGCTTGAAAGATACAAAAAACAAGCGTTTCAACCACAAAAAAGTGAGTTAGCAATACAGAAAAGCCCATTTTACACGCTCATCTCGGTAGTTTTGCAAGGTCAAATAGGCATGATGATGAAAAATTCTCTAGAGAATTTTTCATCAAAGTACCTTGTTGACACAAGTACCCAACTGTCAAGAAAACACAAGTATCTGATTTTTTAACCGATTGGAGAAATTAGCAAAAATCGCGAAAAACGGCCCAAAGGCACTCTTTCTGGCAAAAAACGGCAAAAAAACACCGTTTTTTTGTCAGTTATTTCAACAATACGGAAATAGCTTCATATTATTATAAGGTTATTCAACCTATAAATTTGGTCTTTCAGATAAAACTTAGTAACTTTGCATAGTTTTAGTCAAAGACAATTGATCATGCAAAAACCCGTAGTCATTGCCGGACCTTGTGTCATCGAGTCTGCCGCTTTGCTCGACACCGTAGCGCAGGAGCTTGTCAGGCTCAATTCCAAATACGACATTGACATCATCTTCAAGGCCTCATTTGATAAGGCCAACCGCACCTCACTCCACTCTTTTCGTGGCCCCGGACTGGAGCGCGGCCTGGAGATGCTGGCTGATGTGAAGCACAAATATCAGTTGAGAATCACTACCGACATCCACGAGGCTTGGCAAGCTGAGCCGGCCGGCGAGGTGTGCGACGTACTCCAGATTCCCGCCTTTCTCTGCCGGCAGACCGACCTGCTCGTAGCAGCTGCCAAGACAGGACGCGTCGTCAACATCAAGAAGGCGCAATTTCTTTCGGGACATGACATGCGCTACCCTGTAGAGAAAGCGTGGGACAGCGGTGCCAAAGAGGTATGGCTTACCGAGCGTGGTAATTGTTTTGGATATAACAATCTTGTCGTGGACTTCCGCAATATAGCCGACATGCGCGACATCGTGCCCACAGTGATCATGGACTGCACCCACAGCGTGCAGCGCCCTTCGGCCGGAGACGGCAAGACCATCGGCGACCGCAAGTTTGTACCCAGCATGGCGCTTGCGGCAAAGGCCTTCGGTGCCACCGGCTATTTCTTCGAGACACACCCTGACCCCGACAAGGGGCTGTCGGATGCGGCCAACATGATCGAACTGGAAAAGCTCGAAGCGACCCTTCTGCCGCTTTTGAAATAAGCAAGCTAAGGTCACAAAGCACCACCATCATTCAGAGGAGAACAACAGATGAAAAAAGAGATAAAAACAGAAAAAGTAAGAACCACACCAGAAGAGCGACTGCATCATACCAGAGAATATGCTGAACGCTGTCTGCGTGAAGAGGCTCAGGCCATCCTCGATCTTATCCCCCAGCTCGATGAGAACTTTGAGAAGGCCGTCGATATGATGTATTGTTGCCGTGGCAAGATCATTGTCACGGGAGTCGGAAAGAGCGGAAATATCGGTGCCAAGATTGCCGCCACCCTGTCCTCAACGGGCACACCGGCCTTTTTCATCAATCCTCTTGATGCCTACCACGGCGATCTCGGCGTGATGACGCCGGACGACATCGTGCTGGCCATCAGTAATTCCGGTCAGACCGACGAGCTGTTGCGCTTCGTTCCGATCCTGCTGCACATGCACGTCCCCATCATCGGCATGAGCCGCAATCCCGAATCATTGTTAGCCAAATATTCAGCAATCCACATCAAAGTGTTTGTTGATCATGAGGCGTGTCCACTGAACCTTGCGCCCACGTCCTCCACGACTGCGGCACTGGCTATGGGCGACGCTTTGGCCATCGCGCTGATGCAGGTGCGTGACTTCCGTCCCCGCGACTTCGCACAGTTCCACCCGGGCGGTGAGTTGGGCAAGCGCCTACTGACCAAGGCCGAGGATGTCATGCGCACAGAAGAGCTCCCGATCATCCCCGAAGACATGAATCTCGGCAAAGCCATTATCGATGTCTCGAAAGGCAAACTGGGCATGGGCGTGTCACTCGACAGCGACAACCGTGTCGTCGGACTGATCACCGACGGCGATATACGCAGGGCCATGGAGAAGTGGCAGGCCCGCTTCTTTGACCACACGGTGAGCGAGATCATGACACGTACGCCGAAGATCGTCTCACCATCGACAAAGGTGACCGAGATACTGCGCGTCATGCATCAGTACAAGATTCATTCGGTGCTCGTCTGCGACAGAGAAAAGCATCTCTTAGGTATCGTCGACTCCTACGCCGCTTCGTTGCTTAACCAGTAAGGAGATTAGGAACCATCGAGCGGGAAACCGCTGGCTCGACGAGAGTCCGTGTTCACTATAAGAGTTTTAGTATTAGTTACTTGTATCATTTTGAGAGAATTATCCTTTAAGGTATTAGTGTGTCTCATATTGACAGGCATAGCGCCCTGTCATGCCCAAAGCTATATGCCCCGGCCCGAGAGCCAGCGCAGCGACTCGATGCTGGTCAGCCAACTGAGAGAAGACGGTATATCCTTCTCCCACGACAACAGCGTGACGCTGCTGATGACCGGACAGGAGAAATTCGACGATCTGTTTAAGGCCATCAGACAGGCACGCTCTTCCGTTCATCTGGAGTATTTCAACTTCCGGAATGACTCCATTGCCCGTTGTCTTTTCGACATACTTGCCGAGAAAGCAGCACAGGGTGTAGAGGTCAGAGTCATGTTCGACGGCTTTGGCAATGACAGCAACAACCGTCCCCTTCGCCGCAAGCATATCAAGAAGCTACGGGAGGAAGGCATCGAGATCTATGAGTTTGATCCGGTTCGCTTTCCTTGGGTCAACCATGTCTGGTCGCGCGACCACAGAAAGATCGTGGTCATCGATGGAAGAATTGCCTACACTGGCGGAATGAACGTGGCGGACTACTACATCAAAGGCACGGATAAGGTGGGCTCATGGCACGACATGCACTGCCGTATTGAGGGCACTGAGGTCAACACCCTCCAGACGATCTTCCTGCGCACATGGAACAAAGTGACGGGGCAAAACATCCATGGCCCACAATACTATCGCGGACTGGGCGACGTGAGCTACTTCCATGGGCTGAAGCGCGACACATGCGGCACGGCCGGAGGTAAAATGGTCGGCATTATCAACCGGGAGCCGCACACGACAAACAAAATCATACGGGAGTTCTACACCCACGCCATCAACGATGCGCATGACAGCATCATGATCATCAACCCTTACTTCACACTGAACCACAAAATCAAGAAAGCACTGAAAAACGCTGCTAAGCGTGGCGTAAAAGTGGAAATCATGCTCAGCGTGAAAAGCGATATCCCATTAACACCGGACTGCGGGTTCTACAATGCTCACCAACTGATGAAGCATGGCTGCACGGTGTGGATATACAAGCCCGGCTTTCATCACACCAAGATCATCATGGTTGACGGCCACTTCTGTACGGTGGGCTCCGCCAACCTCAACGCCAGGAGCCTGGCCTGGGACTATGAGGAAAACGCCGTGATCATCGATCCGTGCACAACAAACGAGTTGATACAACTGTTCAACTCTGAGAAGAAAGACTCTTTCCGGCTGACGGAAGAAGTCTGGGATGCCTGGCGTACGCCTTGGCAGAAGTTCCGCGGCTGGTTCGCCCATCTGCTGGCAAAGTTTCTGTAGCCTCCTTTCTCTTGCCCACCAGCATCCTATTCGTTATCCCCTTTTACCTTTTTATCCTTTTGCTTTTCTACCTTTTTACTTTTCTTAAATGCTGTTGACATCGACATATCCATGCATGACGGCATAGATGGTCAAGGCCGACACGCTACGTCGGCCAAGCTTGGCGACGATATTTTTGCGGTGTGTGATGACGGTGGTCAACCCAATATTAAGTTTGTCGGCTATCTCCTTATTGATATAGCCCTTGACGATGAGTCTGAGCACGTCAATTTCCCGTTTGGATAATTTCTTCTCTATGGCAGATACAGACTGCACCGGCAGATGTTGGCCGTGGCCATGAGCATACTGTTCCAATGCCAACAGCTGTCTGACCAACAACTTTTCGGACTGATGGCAACAAATGCAATGAAAACCTGACGGCTGTGCGGCAGCGTCTTCAGTAGGTGTGAAGACGATGGTCTGATGCCTCCGCTGCACGAAATAGTCGCGGTTGTTGAGCAGCACAGCCTGTGAGACGAAGAAATGAACAAAGCCACCCTCGTCGCTTCGCTGCAGTTCCTCCAAAGAATTAAACGTATGCGTCTCCATAATCGGCATGACCTGATCGAGCAATGTCTTCATGCCGATCAGGGCAAGCGTGTCCTCATTGATAACGGCTACTTTAGGATGTTCCATGATTGAAGAAATAAAAAAAGACCTGCATTAGCTTCAGAATGTTCTCTGGAGCCAATAGCAGGCTTATATGTTTTATCGATGATGATTACTTGGCATAGGCAACACTACGTGTCTCGCGAATGACGGTGATCTTCACCTGACCGGGATAAGTCATCTCGTTTTGGATCTTCTCTGCAATCTCATTGCTGAGTTTTGTGCTGTCCTCATCGTTCATCTTGTCAGCGCCGACGATGACGCGGAGCTCACGACCGGCCTGGATGGCGTAGGTCTTCGTCACGCCTGGATAGCTCATGGCGATGGCTTCCAAATCGTTGAGACGCTTGATATAGGCCTCTACAATCTCGCGACGGGCACCGGGGCGGGCACCGGAGATAGCATCGCACACCTGCACGATAGGAGCCAGCAGCGTCTGCATCTCCACCTCGTCGTGGTGAGCAGCGATAGCGTTTACGATATCGGGCTTCTCTTTGTATTTCTCAGCCATCTTAGCGCCTAAAAGAGCATGGGGCAACTCGCTCTCCTCGTCAGGCACCTTACCAATGTCGTGGAGCAGACCAGCACGTTTTGCCTTCTTGGGATTGAGCCCAAGCTCGGCAGCCATAACGGAGCAGAGGTTAGCCGTCTCGCGGGCGTGCTGCAACAGATTCTGTCCGTAGGATGAGCGGTACTTCATCTTACCGATGATACGCACCAGTTCGGGATGAAGTCCGTGGATACCCAAGTCGATCACCGTGCGCTTTCCAGTCTCAATAATCTCGTTGTCGAGTTGCTTCTTCACTTTTGTCACGACTTCCTCGATGCGTGCGGGATGGATACGTCCGTCGGCGACGAGCTGGTGAAGCGCCAGACGGCAAACCTCACGACGGATAGGATCAAAGGCAGAAATGACAATGCTCTCAGGCGTATCGTCGACAACGATCTCCACGCCGGTGGCAGCTTCAAGGGCACGGATATTGCGACCCTCACGGCCGATGATACGTCCTTTGACCTCGTCGTTGTCGATATGGAAGACACTGACAGAGTTCTCGATGGCCGTCTCTGTGGCTACTCGCTGGATAGTCTGGATAACGATTTTCTTAGCCTTCATATTGGCGTCTAACTTAGCCTGGTCCATGATCTCATTGACATAGCCTGCTGCGTCCATCTTGGCTTTATCCTTCATGCTCTCCACAAGGCGCTTCTTGGCTTCCTCGGCAGAGAGTCCGGAGAGTTCCTCAAGTTTGGCACGCTCGTGATCCTGCATCTTCTCGAGCTCAGCCTGGCGCTGTGTGATGATCTTCTTCTCGTTGTCAATGCGTACCTGACCTTGTTCCACCTCCTGCTTGCGGCGTTGCAACTCCTCCTGTCTCTGGTTAAGGGAGATCTCGCGCTGTTTCAGACGGTTCTCGTTCTGCTGGATCTTTTGGTTGCGCAACTGCACCTCCTTCTCCAACTCACTTTTCTTATTCAGGAACTTCTCCTTCACCTCAAGGAGCTTTTTCTCTTTGATCACGTCTGCATCCTTCTGAGCAGCATCCAAGATCTCGTTATATTTACCTTTCGCAATATGGCGGAAGTAATAAAATCCGACCAGCGCGCCCAATGTCAGGGCGACAACAGCAGTAATGATGATACCTATCATGTATTTTTAATTGTATATTGTTAGTTGATTAGACATATAATTATTTACTCTCCTGACCGTTTTCCTTCCCGCTTCCGAGAACGTCCTCAATTTCCGAAGTAAGCTGTTTGAGCAAATCATTATATGGCTTGGTGTCATTGCGCTGAAGCAACTCTTGCAGCCGCAGTCCTATGTCGATCATGGCGAAATAGAGGATCTCCTTATCGCTCTTGAATCGTTTGAACTGGCTGTAATAAGCATTCAAACGCTCATTGATCAACTCTGCGTCACGACGATACAGTGCTTCGTCTTTCCGAGGCACAGTCACACTGATATCTGTATCGTAGATATGAAGCCTTATGGTGATCTTATCAGTTTCTTCTGTCATTGTCGGAACTTTCGCTACTCAGCATGGTGATGCATTTGTTGACATCACGAATGAGCGAGGCCAGAGACCTTTTGGCATGATCCATGTCCATATCGCTCACTTGCAGCATACGAGCGGTTTTCAACGTCTGATAGTCACTCTCCGCCTTTTTCAGCTGTTCCTGCAACAGACTGATGGAAGCATCTCTATCATCGATCACAGTGTGCAGACGCGCATTTTCCTTTTTCAGCTCCTCGTATTGAAGCATCAGCTGCCTGACACGTGTCACAAATGTATTGATTATCTTCTCATTGACATCCATGACTATACTTGTTTGTGCAAAATTATAGATTTTTAGCGAGAACAGCAAGCTTTCTGGAACATTTTTCTCAGAAACCTTGCCTTTTCCCGTAATTATTTCTTCTTCTCATCTTCTTCCTTTGGGCGCGGCTCTTTTTTGGCCAGCATCATCACCTGATAGGTGAAATCGGTCACCCACTTCTGGGAGAAGTTCAAACGGGCATTGAGTTTGCGCACATTCAGTACGGATTTGATCACACTCGGATCCTTATAGTCGTTCTTCACATAGATGTCGTTGACGGTCTTCTCCGTCATGGTGTAGATAGTCTTCTTGAAGACAGAAGGTACACGCAACTTGAATTTCATCAGGTTGCCCATGAGCATCATCAGATCCTGAGTGAAGCTCTGGAACTGGATCATATACACCTGCGCGTCTTGCAACTTTTTGCAGTTACGACGGATACTCTGGTCGATTTCCTTGAAGAACTGCTCGTCGGTGTGGTAGATTTCCATCATCATCTTGCGGCAATGGCTCTTTTCGCCTACTCCTAACTTATTATTTTGCGTGGGTACGTGCAGGGTCGACTTAAACAGTCTTAAATCGGGCAGCATGGCCAGATTACTAATACCCAACTGAGCGGCAAGAGTTGCTTGGAAATACACACGCACAAGCGTCATGTAGTCTTCCATGCCGCCTGTCCTGCTCTCTTGTTCCTTCCTTCCAAAAAGCTTGGAAAATATTTCCATCATGAATGAATATTCTTTAGTCGATTGTTGATATTTCAAATTATTTTGCAAAAATACAATTAAATAGCGAGAAATCAAAATTATATCGCATGAATCTCGGTTTAATTGAAGATAATTTATTAACTTTGCGCTCAAATAGAAATAATTAGGAAATGAAAGGTATTGTACTTGCGGGAGGTTCTGGCACCAGATTGTATCCCATAACGAAGGGAATCAGCAAACAGCTGATCCCGATCTTCGACAAGCCGATGATCTATTATCCCTTGTCGGTTCTGATGTTGGCTGGCATCCGAGAGATTCTTGTCATCTCTACGCCCTATGATCTTCCGGGATTCAAGCGACTGCTGGGCGACGGTAGCGGTTACGGTGTTTCAATCTCTTACGCTGAACAGCCCCACCCCGACGGATTGGCTCAGGCTTTTATCATAGGAGAGAAGTTTATCGGTGACGACAGTGTCTGCCTCGTCTTGGGAGACAATATCTTCTATGGCGCTGGTTTCACGGGACTCTTACGTCACAGCCGCCAGATGGCTGACGAAGGAAAAGCCACTGTCTTTGGGTACTACGTCAATGATCCGGAGCGCTATGGTGTGGCCGAGATTGACAAAGACGGAAACTGCCTCAGCCTGGAGGAAAAACCGGCTCACCCAAAGAGCAATTATGCTGTGGTTGGACTCTATTTCTATCCCAACAGCGTGGTGGACATCGCAAAGAATGTCAAGCCCAGCCCACGGGGAGAACTGGAGATCACCTCGGTCAACCAGGCTTATCTCGATCAGAAAAAACTGTGCGTAGAAGCTCTCCCACGCGGATTTGCATGGCTCGACACCGGCACGCACGACAGCCTTTCAGAAGCCAGTACCTTCATCGAATGCATTGAGAAAAGGCAAGGGCTTAAGGTAGCATGCCTCGAGGAAATCGCTTTCAAACAGGGTTGGATCAGCAAAGAACAACTGATCAGAGAAGCAGAGCCGATGGCAAAGAACAACTACGGCAAATATCTGCTGCAGCTTGCAAAAGACTGTCGGCGATAGAATAAATAAAGATATAGAGAGGCTAAAACCAAAGATAAAATAAATATTCACAATAGTAATTATCAGCTAAATGGAACAGAACTTAAATGCGGAGCCAGAAATAACGGGCACGACTCAGCCCGAAGAGACTCGGTCTACGTTCAGCTTTGCAAACATTTACACTGCTGTCATCCTCAACTGGAAATGGTTCATTCTCTCGTTGATTATCTGTATCGGACTTGCTGCAGTATATCTTCGCTACACGACACCCATTTACCAGGCATCTGCTAAGTTGCTCATTAAGGACAACGATCAGAATGGTGGCGGAAGAAGCGCAAACATGCTCAACACTGCTACGTTGGGTATGATTTCCAATTCTAACGGTTTCGACAATGAGATGGAGATCCTCACTTCACACTCCCTTGCTCAGCAGGCTGTTAGAGACCTGAAACTCTACGTCAATTATTACCACGTAGGAAAGGTTAAAGAAGTACTTATGTACAAGACGCAGCCCATCAATGTTGACGTGGATCCGTCGCACTTGGAGCGACTCAACGCGCCTGTCGACCTGAAGATTGAGCGTACGGGCAACAGCTATCACGTTACCGGTACCTACTACGTACCCGTCAATGACGATCAGGCCGACGGTCCGTTCAGCATCGACAAGACATTTACGCAACTGCCCGCCACTATTGGCACTCGCGCTGGTATCATCAGCTTTAACGCCAATACCGTGGTGCCGATGAAAGACGGTGACGTGATGACTGTCAACATACAGTCTCCACGATTTGCAGCATATAAATATGTAAATGAGCTCAAGGTCTCACAAACCAGTAAGACTACAACCATCGCACTGTTGACATTGAACGATGAGAGCCCCCAGCGTGCCGTTGACTACATTCAGCAGCTATCTATCTGCTACAACAGACAGGCCAACGAGGACAAGAACGAGGTGGCAGAGCGTACCGAAGAGTTTATCAACGGACGTCTTGAAAAAATCAATGCTGAGCTCGGAAATACTGAGGGACAACTCGAAAGCTACAAAAAGAGCAATGGTATGATTGACCTCAAAGCCAACGCCACCAGTGCCTTCACAAACGCGGACCAGTACTCTCAGAAACTCTCTGAGGCTAATACCCAGGTAGCTCTGCTCGACGAGATGCAGAACTATATGGACAACCCCAACAACCGCTTCCAGCCGTTGCCCTCCAATGTAGGTCTGAACGATGATGCCGCAACAAGCCTCATCAGCAACTACAACCAGCTCGTGCAGAAGCGTAACCTGCTGTTGCAAAGTGCCAGCGAGAACTCTCCTTCCGTGATTCCTTTGACGACACAGATCGAGGACATGGACCATGCTATCCGCCGCGCTTTGAAACAGGCACGCCGCAACCTCGATATCCAGCGCAACTCTGTTGCTTCTCAATTTGGAAAATATCAAGGACAGGTAGGAGAATCACCTGAACAAGAGCGTATGCTTACACAAATTGGTCGTCAGCAGGAAGTCAAGTCCGGACTATACCTGATGTTGCTACAAAAGCGTGAAGAGAACTCCATCTCCTTAGCTGCCACAGCCGACAAGGGCAAACTGATTGACGGCCCTGCTTTAGGGGGCAAGATAAGTCCTAAGAGCAGCATGATCCTGCTTATCGCTCTCGTCATTGGACTGGCTATCCCTGTACTTATTTTGTTCCTGCTTGAGTTCTTCCGTTACAAGATTGAAACGCACGAAGACGTCGCACGCCTCACTCGCTTACCAATCATTGCTGATGTTGCCGTCTCGTCGGAGAATGCCAAGACCAAAGGAGAGATTGTTATCCATGAGAACAAGAACAACCAGATGGAGGAAATCTTCCGCTCGATGCGTACCAATCTCCAGTTTATTTTGGAGAAAGACGAGAAAGTCATCATGTTCACATCCACCACTTCCGGTGAGGGAAAGACGTTCATTGCCTCAAACCTTGCCATGTCCTTTGCCCTATTGGGCAAGCGCGTGCTCTTAGTAGGCCTTGATATCCGCAAGCCGCGCCTTGCTGACCTTTTCGAAATTGATGATTATCATCACGGCATCACCAACCTGCTTGTCAAAGAATCTCCTTCATGGGAAGATATCCGCCAACAAATTGTTCCGTCGGGCATCAACAACAACCTGACGTTGCTGATGGCGGGTCCCACGCCTCCCAACCCTGCCGAGTTGGTGGCACGAAAGAGTCTCGACGAGATTTTTATCAACCTTCGAGAGCACTACGATTACATCCTCGTTGATACGGCACCGGTAGGCCTTGTGACAGACACCTTGCAAATCGGTCATGTATGCGATGCAACCGTGTTTGTCTGCCGCGCCGACTATACACCGAAGGAGAGTTTCGAAATGGTCAATGCTCTCAACGCCCAGAAGAAGCTGCCTAAGATGAACATTGTCATCAACGGAATCGACATGTCGAAGAAACGCAATGGCTACTATTACGGTTATGGACGATATGGCAAGTACGGACGTTATGCCCGCTACACCTACTACCGTCAGTATGGCAACTACGGAAATTATGGTAACTACGGCAACTATGGTAGTTACGGCAACTACTCAAGCAGTCACTACGCTGACAAGAACGACACGTCCATAAAACGATAAGCCATGGCAACTATTGCAGTAGATTTTGACGGTACTATTGTAGAGCACCGCTACCCGGAAATTGGCAAGGAACTCCCATTTGCTACAGAGACCCTGCGTACGCTCATCAAAGAGCATCACCGATTGATTCTCTGGAGTGTACGGGAAGGGAAACTCCTCCAGGACGCTATAGACTGGTGCCACGAACGTGGTGTCGACTTTTGGGCTGTCAACAGGGACTATCCAGAAGAAGAAAAAAACAAAAACAACCACTTCTCACGCAAGATCAAAGCCGACTACTTCATTGATGACCGCAATATTGGCGGACTGCCTGATTGGGGACAGATCTACCGTATGATCAGCGAGCATAAGACTTATACGCAGATCATCCGGGAAAGTATGGGGAGAGTCTCTTCCGATGACATCCCTAAGAAACGGCATTGGTGGCAATTCTGATCATCAATCGAGCAAATAAAAAAGATGCTGAAGCAAAATGCTCCAGCATCTTTTTTATTTGGTTATGACTAAAACGTCTCTGTTTCAAGCAAGTGTTTACAGCAGTTGAATATTGTAACCTACTGTCACCATCACTTGCATTTCTCTGGCCTTCTTTGACAACAGCTCTTTGGAAGAGGCTCTCTTGGACAGCCGGTTGATAGGGTAATCAAAGCGTGCATTGACATTCAGTCTGCCAAAGTTACAGCCAATACCAACCGGCACACTGCATGAGCCCTCGTGCAACTCGTCCTTAATATCGGTACTATGTCCGGCCAACTCTGATTTGGCGTTGAAAAGCCAACCCACATGGAAGCCGGCAAAGACATAGAGCTTATCGTTGAAATATCTTTGAGCCAGATAGTCCGTATTGATATAGTCAAGACGATAGTCATAAGGACCGGTTTTCTCGTTCTGATAGTACTGATACTGATCCTTGGCACCTAAGTGAGTATAATTGGCACCGATGCTCACAGAAAATGACGGTGTTAGGAAGAACTGAACCTTGGCTCCTCCAGCCAAACCAACCTTCCAACTGTTCTCATTACCCATCATGCGCGACATCACTGTACCGGCATATGGTGTCAGTATCACTTCACCCTCTTTATAATGGGGTTGCGCGGTCACTGCTCCACACATCGTTAAGCCTAACAACATGGCTATCATACGTTTTCTCATGGTTGATACATTTTCTGTTTATTTTCTTTTTGCAAAGATAATATTTTTTTTGTTTATATGAGCCTTTCCATCTTTAAAATTAGAATACCTATTATATATTCTCACAAAAACTCGCTACCTTTGCAGAAAGAAAATATAAATGACGATGAACAAGAAAGATCTGAAAATCATATTCATGGGCACACCAGAGTTCGCCGTAGGTACGCTCCGCCGGTTAGTAGAGGATGGATATAATATCGTGGCGGTGGTCACGCAACCCGACAAGCCTGTCGGACGGCACCAAGACCATCTCCAGCCCTCAGAAGTCAAGCGCTATGCAACCGAACAGGGCATCCCAGTCTTACAACCAGTGAAGATGAAGAATCCTGCCTTTGTCGAGCAGTTAGCTGCTTACCATGCCGACCTGCAGGTGGTTGTCGCCTTCCGTATGTTGCCGGAGGTTGTTTGGTCTATGCCCCGCTTCGGCACCTTCAATGTCCACGCGGCCTTGCTTCCACAATATCGTGGTGCAGCGCCTATCAACTGGGCAATCATCAACGGCGAGACGATGACGGGCGTGACCACCTTCTTCCTTGACAAGGACATCGACACGGGACGCATCATCCTGCAGAAGAAATTTCCTATCCCCGACGACGCCGACGTGGAATACGTCTACGACGGACTGATGCACTTAGGCGCAGACATCGCGGAAGAGACGATCAACCTCGTGCTCGAAGGCGACGGGCACATTGACTCCACCGACCAGAACCAACTGACAACTACCGACAATGAACTGCGTCCGGCACCGAAGATCTTTAAGGATACATGCAAAATCAACTGGACGATGACGGCAAAGCAGGTCTATGACTTTGTCAGAGGCCTGTCCCCCTACCCTTGTGCCTGGACTACCATGCATCCGGCAAACGGTGAAGCAGGCAAAGCCAATACCTACAAGATCTTCAAAACATCGAAGACCGGCATCGCCTGCACGGAAAAGCCCGGGACTGTCAATGCACGGAAAAACCAGCTGCTCGTCGCTTGCTCCGACGAATGGCTGTCGATAGAGGAATTGCAACCAGCTGGCAAAAAGCGTATGCCTGCCACGGCCTTCCTCAACGGCATCCACTGTGAGCTGACCTGCCTCTGAGCCTGCACTGGGTCTGCCGTTTGTCCCGCGTCTGTCCAGCACCATCTTTGCGTCTGTTCTGCACCATCTTTGTGTCTGTTCAGCACTATCCCTGCGTCGGCCCTGTACCTTTCTTGCGCCTACCCCTTCTCCTCCGAGTAGTCTCTCTGCTGTCTTTCAATTTTGTTCTGTTCGTCGAGTTCTATTCGTTCTGTTCGTCGAATTATAATTCGATGCTTTCCCAACCGCCTAAAGCCAAAGAGAGCCGCCCCAATTGGGGCGGCTCTCTTTATATTCTGTAAGCCTCGCTTAGATGTCCCAGCCTACAGCGGAAGCTCCCAGCACAGCAGCCGAACTGCCATCCAATCCGCTGACGAGGAATTTTGCCTTGTCCTTGAAGATTGGCAACACATGCTCGTCGTAGCTCTTCTTGATAGGATCCATCAGCAGATCACCAGCCTTTGTCAGGCCTCCAAAGAAGATGAAAGCCTCTGGAGAAGAGAAGGCTGCAAAGTCTGCGCAAGCCTCACCAAGCATCTCACCGGTGAAGTCGTAGATCTTCTTGGCGAGCTTATCGCCCTTGCCAGCTGCAATACTCACATCGAGAGAGGTGATGTCCTTCGGATTCAGATCACGCAACAGAGACGGCGTGTCTGTTGTATCAAGGAACTCACGCGCCGTACGGGCCACACCTGTTGCTGAGCAATAGGCTTCCAAGCAACCGTGGCGACCACAGCCACAAAGACGTCCGTTCTCACGACGCATGATGACATGTCCTAGCTCACCGGCGAAACCGTCGCAACCATAGACCACCTTGCCATCGATGACAATACCAGAGCCTACACCTGTACCCAGAGTGATGTCGATAAAGTTCTTCATTCCCCTGGCCACACCGTATGTCATTTCACCAATAGCGGCCGCGTTGGCATCATTGGTCAAAGCCACGGGGATACCCAACTCTTTGGCAAACATATCTGCCAATGGCACAATACCATTATGACCCCAAACCAAGTTTGGCGCAAATTCTATCGTTCCCTTGTAGTAGTTGCCGTTAGGTGCGCCGATACCCATTGCCTTGATCTTGTCAATGCCGCCCACCTGATCGATGATGACATGAAGCGCTTCTACGGAGGCCTTCACATAGTCTTTTACCTTATCGTAAGCCTGGGTCTTAATAGCTGTAGTTGCCTTGATGTCGCCACGGCTGTCCACGATACCAAACACGGAGTTGGTACCACCGAGATCTAGTCCAATGACGTAAGGCTTCAATAATTCTTGCTCATTCATTGTTTTTGGTTTTATCGATTGTGTTTCTGTTGCAAAGATAATAAAACATTTGAAAAATCTGCTATATTAAGATGAATTTTAACTGATACAGTATAAAAAAGAGTCTTTTTTCCCACATCAGGCACACGCTTGCCAAACTATTGAGACATATATTTTTCTAAAAACATTTGGATAGGACAAAAAGAATTGCTATCTTTCCTCTATAAAACCGAATAGATTTCCGTGCAGGAGTAACTAAAAA
>ERZ791917.89-NODE-89-length-126254-cov-14.220319_pt1 | contig 126254 bp, 88 predicted proteins | sample MGYA00510138_ERZ791917 | MGnify/ENA primary metagenome ERZ791917 (study PRJEB30046, sample SAMN00792102) | human gut metagenome | study: EMG produced TPA metagenomics assembly of the A metagenome-wide association study of gut microbiota in type 2...
TAATCTTACATTATCTGACTTGGACCAAATAAGGGACTTTTTAAAGTGGACTCATTATTATAATAGGTGTAGGCTGTCCTTAACAGTGAGTCGTTATCAACATCCAGCCCGCTCTTGTCCTGTGCTATGGTGTAGACAAGGGCATACCGCGCCATTTCGGCTTTACTAAGTTTTTTCTGGTTGACACCATTAAGTACAGACAAGGCGCTATCCGGTGCCGTTGCCGAGAATAGGTAAGCGACATCAATGGATTGGTTGTGCCTCTCCTTACAACCGGCCATCAAAAGTGCGACGAAAACGAATAGAAATATGATAGTCCTGTTATTCATGAATCTTAAATTTCGACAAAATTACGCAATAATAATCATTGAAGCAAATATCAAAGGTCTATTTATTCTATTTGGTTATCAATATTATCTGTCTAATAATCAACAGCATGCAAATTATAGTTGAATTCGAAGGTCTATTTAAGCGTCTACCATGCAGCAAATAGTGACTCTTCTTAATGGAAAAGACATTTATTATGAATTGCGAAGACAATTTCATCATGTTCTCTTCTTTGCTTTCTGAATCTCAGTCTTATGCTCATCCATGAACATCCGCAGGATGGCTGATGACATCTTTGGTCGGCACGCGCTTGCCTCATCTGAGGTTGAAAGCTTCAATTTGACGGTACAGCCCCTTGTCTATCCACACCTGCGACTCGGCAAACTTACCAGCCTTGGAAACTGACCCAGCATGCCATAAAGCGAACCTTCTTAGGCTTTGGCTCTTCCGTTGACACTTGCCAGGATGGAGCCGGAGTTTCATTGGCCTGTCTGAGCAGTTCATGAATATCACAAAAATTAAGTTTCTTATCTGTAGTATTACGATTGTCTATAGTCGTTAGATGTTTAGTTGTGAATACCTTTTTTTCTCATCTTGCCTACACCTTATTATACGGGTTGAAAAGGCGTTCCTCAAGGCGTAAAATTGTATACAGAAAGCAAGCCGCTAAAGAAAAATTTGAAAAAAGTTTTCGAAAAGTTTGGTAGTAAAAGAAAAATGTAGTATCTTTGCACTCGCTTATAAAAAGATATGGCTCCGTAGCTCAACTGAATAGAGCATCTGACTACGGATCAGAAGGTTCCGGGTTTGAATCCCAGCGGAGTCACTTCATATGCAAGCGGATTATTTAGGTTTGGCTCCGTAGCTCAACTGAATAGAGCATCTGACTACGGATCAGAAGGTTCCGGGTTTGAATCCCAGCGGAGTCACAAGAAGAGTTTCAAGTGAATAACTTGAAACTCTTCTTGTATGATAGATACTCGATCTCGGCTCAGTAGGAAAAATGGCTCAGTAGGAAAAAGGTGGGGTTATGCATATAGCTTTGATATCCTGAAGAGAAAGAATTTCTTGTCTGCAACCCCTCTGAGGTTTGCTCTAAAGAGTTTGATTTTAGCATTAAATGATTCAGCTGCAGCATTGGAGGCTCTGTTGTTGTAGAAGTTCAGGATATCCTCATAGTGTTCATAGAAAGTTGCAGCAATCACATTGAAGGAGTGAAATCCTGCCTCTTCGACCTTATTATACCATTTAGCCATGCTTAGTCTGGCAGCATCCTTGATCGTGTTCTTTGCAAATATCATCCTCAAGGAATGAGACAGGCTGTATGCCGTCTTCAGTTTAGGGTATAGTTCGAACAAGACCTCTGCCCTCTGTCTCTGGGATTCCATCCATTTCTCAGCAGACTTAAACAGCAGATATCTGCTTCTTGCCAGTAGCTCCTTTTTGGTATCTCCGTTTGGAAGGACTTTAGGAATTATTGGTGTCCGCCAAAAGTTTTTGCTCCTCTGCTGCTTTGCAAAAATAAATTAGGCTGAATTCCTCGCTTGGAATCCAGCCTTTTTCGTTATCTTTGTCTGTGCTAACAAAAACTTGATAACTATGGACAAAGGTACACATTTTATCGGACAGCCGGCATTCGGGCAGCTAATAAGTTTGCTCGACAAGTCAAAAATCCTAAAAATCAGCCGTGAAGTTGGTGGTGAGCGCTATGTGAAGAAGTTCGACGCATGGCAGCACATGGTTATAATGCTTTATGCCATCATAAAGCGTTTTGACTCATCGCGTGAGATTTCCGACTCGATGTTTCCAGAGGCCCGCAAACTTGCCCACATCGGAGTGAGGGTCATGCCAAGGCGAAGCACACTGTCAGATGCCAACGCTCGCCGTCCGGAAAAGGTGTTTGAGGCTGCATACAAGGACTTATATTCCTCTTTCCATGACGAACTTTCATCGGACAGCCGAAAACGTCAGAATCCCAAATGGATGGACAAGCTCAAGATTATGGATTCGACTACGATAAGTCTGTTTTCAAACCTTATTTTCAAGGGAGTGGGAAGAAATGAAGAACGGCGAAGACATCGTTCACAACGCAAGAATTATAACTTATGTGGATATGAAAAAGAAGGAGCCCAAGCTCGTGTCTCTGCTCACCAACGACATGAACATGGAGCTTGGAGAAATCGTCGAAATCTACAGAAAAAGATGGATGATCGAGTCCCTGTTCAAACAGTTAAAACAAAATTTTCCACTCAGGTACTTCTACGGAGAGGGCGCAAACGCCATCAAAATACAGATCTGGACAACCCTCATAGCAAACATGCTCCTCATGATAATGCAAAAGCGGATAAGACGCAGTTGGAGTTTCTCTGGTCTTGCTACCATGATAAGAATCATGCTAATGTACTATATGAACATCTACACATTCCTTGAAAACCCAGAGAAGGATTGGGCGAAGATGCTTGAAAAGTCAAAAAAATCTCCACCAGAACCGACATTATTTGACTAAGGGGGCTTGTCTTAAAAAATCTTTCCGCAATGCCTGTTTATCGGCATCGTGAAAGGATTTTTATGCGGTTTTCATTTTTAGCGGACAGCAATAAAAACAATTCTTACTTTTGAAGGAAATAAACCTGCTACTATATAACGATGATTACTCAACGTCCTCGTGCACATCTTTGACGGCACGACCGCTGGGCTCATTCATGTTCTTGAATGCTTCGTCCCAGGCGAGTGCTTCAGCTGTAGAGCAGGCAACGCTCGGCACGCTGGGCACTGACCGCGCGGCAGAGTCGCTGGGGAAGTGCTCGGCAAAGATAGAGCGGTAGTAATACTCCTCTTTGTTGCGTGGCGGGTTGATCGGGAAACGCTCAGCAGCGTGCGCCATCTGCTCGTCGCTGACGGCAGAAGCAGTAATCTGCTTCAACGTGTCGATCCAACTGTAACCGACACCGTCGGAGAACTGTTCCTTCTGGCGCCATGCCACTTCCTCGGGAAGCATGTCAGTGAACGCGTCACGTACCACCTTCTTCTCGATCGTCTTGCCCGGGCACATCTTGTAGCTCGGATCAATCGTCATGGCCACATCGAGGAACTCCTTGTCGAGGAAGGGCACACGACCCTCCACGCCCCACGCTGCCAAGCTCTTGTTGGCACGCAGACAGTCGTACTGATAGAGTTTGGAAAGCTTGCGCACGGTCTCCTTGTGGAACTCCTCCGGTGACGGACACTTGTGGAAATAGAGATAACCACCGAAGATCTCATCAGCACCCTTGCCCGAGAGCACCATCTTGATACCCATCGACTTGATGACACGGGCCAGGAGATACATCGGCGCAGAAGCACGCACGGTGGTCACATCATAGGTCTCGATGAAGTAGATCACGTCGCGGATGGCGTCAAGACCTTCCTGAATGGTGTAGTTGATCTCATGGTGTACCGTGCCGATATAGTCAGCGACAAGTTTTGCTTTTGCCAAGTCCGGTGCACCTTTCAAGCCGACAGCAAAGCTGTGAAGGCGGGGCCAATAGGCACGGGTCTCGCCTCCCTCCTCGACACGTGTAGAAGAGAAGCGCTCGGAAATGGCAGAGATCACAGAAGAGTCCAGTCCGCCGGAGAGCAGCACACCGTAAGGCACGTCGCTCATCAGCTGACGCTTCACGGCTGACATCAGACCCTGACGGACCTCCTCAACGGCCTGACCATAGGACAGAGCACTCTGCCGGCGTGTCTTTCCATCCATCCAATCGCGGTGATAATAGCGCTTCATGCCCGGATCCTTGCTCCAATAGTAGTGTCCGGGCAGGAAGGGCTCGTAATGATCGCACTGTCCTTCCAGAGCCTTCAGCTCACTGGCAACATATACTTTGCCGTCAGGATCGTAACCTATATAAAGAGGTATCACGCCGATCGGGTCGCGGGCTACGAGGAACGAGCCATCCTCGGCATCATAGAGGGCAAAAGCAAAGATGCCACTGAGCTTCTCTATCATGCTGACGATGGAAGCATGCAAAGCCTCGGCAGACGTCAGCGAGCGTGCTTTCTCCTTCCACTGACGGTACATGGCCAGGATTACCTCACAGTCGCTGCCCGTCTGGAAAGCATAGTCGGGGAAGGAGGCCCGGATGTCAAGATGGTTGTAGATCTCTCCGTTCACGGCGAGCACTTCCTTCCTGTCGGGCGAGAACAGCGGCTGCTTGCCGCTCTCCGGGTCTACAATGCTCAGGCGCTCATGAGAGAGGATGGCTGAGGCACCGGTGTAGATACCACTCCAGTCGGGTCCGCGATGACGGATCTTCTGACTCATACGCAACGTCTTCTGGCGCAAATCAGGGGTCTGCTCCTGAATGTTGAAAATTCCTACTATTCCACACATGGTTGTAAAAGCTGTTAAGTTTGTGAATGTATACGTTGAAACTCCCAAGAGCAACAGTCACCGTAGTGCTGATGCCCTGGGAGGTGTGTTTTTCAATTAGAGATTAAATGCTGATTCTCCGTGCTCGTAGATGTCAAGTCCTCCTTCCTCCACACGTGCGTCAACACGCATACCGACCGTCTTATCAACGACAACAAAGATGATCCATGTCAGCACACCACTGAAGACGATACCGAAAACTGTGGCAAAGAGCTGTACGCCGAGCTGATGCCAGTCACCATAGAGCGCGCCACAGGCACCTCCTGTCACCGTTTTCGTGGCAAAGACACCCGTCAGGACAGATCCGATGATACCACCGATGCCGTGAACGCCAAAGGCGTCGAGTGCATCGTCGTAGCCACAGACACGCTTCACGACAGCCACCATGAAGTAGCAAATCATGGAAGTGATGAGTCCGATGCAGATAGCTCCAAGTACATCCGTGCTGCCGGCTGCCGGAGTGATAGCCACCAAGCCAGCCACGGCACCCGTGCACATACCCACGCAGGTAGGACGGCCGCTGTAGATCCAGTCGATCGTCATCCACGATGAAGATACGCCCATCACCGATCTCACCTGTGCGTGCGGCGTCTGTGATGGCTTTCACAGTCTTGTCGACGTTTTTGTCACGCACGACAATATTCATCAACACACGCTCGATACTGCTCGTATCGTACATCACACCACGATAGATTCGGGTCTGGCGCATCTTGCCCTCGCCACGGACATCATAATAGGAGAACCATTCGATGTCAGCAGCAAGCAATGCTTCCTTTACATCCTCAAATTTGGTCTTACGGATGATCGCTTCAATCTTCTTCATAACTTACCTTTCTTTATGGTTAAACTTACGGTTGCTTACGTATTGTAATCTTTCGGCTGCAAAGTTAATACATTTTGTTTATATAAGCAATCTATAATTCTCTTTTTGTTATCGTTATTTTTTAATTGCTTGCAAAATGCACAATAAAATGATAGTTTCATTGATAAATTGCAATGATTTTCAGCTTCAGACATTACAATTCTACACTTTCATAGAAAAAGTTCCTAAAAAATGTCGTGCGACTCTTTGCAGTTCTATCTTTTTGTATTAACTTTGCAGCGTATTCAAAACATTAAGTCAATCAATAAGAAATAAATTGCTTCATTATGTCAAAGACCATTCACTTCACCAAGATGCACGGGGCTGGTAATGACTATATTTACGTCAACACCTTATTATATAATATCCCCGATCCGAGCGCAGCATCCATTGCATGGAGCAAACCGCACACAGGCATTGGCAGCGACGGACTGGTGCTTATTGGCAAACCGAAGGATGAGGAGAAAGCCGACTATTCGATGCGTATCTTCAATGCCGATGGTTCGGAAGCAATGATGTGCGGCAATGCCAGCCGGTGCATCGCCAAGTATCTATATGAGAAAGGTATCACCGGTAAGACTAAGATCAGATTGGAGACACTCTCCGGCGTAAAGGTTCTCAGCCTGCACTTGAAAGCAGATAAAGTGGAGAGCGTCACAGTAGATATGTCAGAGCCTGCCTTTGATGTCAAAGAGCAATACACGGGGCACACACCTGAGGAGTTGAACAGCATCAAGGCCTTGGCTGACCACATCCTACGTACGGAAGAAGGAGAGTTCAAAAGCCTCTTCGTAAGCATGGGCAACCCACATTACGTCATCTTCGTGGACGATGTAGAGAATATGGATATCACAACGTTAGGAAAGATATTGGAGAGAGAGAAAGCCTTCCCACAGCGATGTAACATAGAGTTTGCACAGTTGGTGGGTCAAGGCAAGTTTCGCACCCGTGTCTGGGAGCGGGGCAGCGGCATCACGATGGCTTGTGGCACAGGAGCATGTGCCACAGCCGTAGCCGCCGCAAAGCTCGGTGTCAGCGGCAGGCACTCTATCATCGCCATGGACGGCGGCGATCTCGACATCACATGGAATCCCAACGACAACCATGTATATATGACCGGACCGGCAGCCTTCGCCTTTGAGGGAGAGATAGATTTGCCAGAAGAGAAATAGACTGACACTGAGAGAGAGACACAGTAAACTCCCCAAAAAGGCATAGGAAACAATAAGGACAAACTTAACAAACAACATAAAAGGAATTCAAGAATATGGCATTAGTAAACGAACACTTCCTGAAGTTACCCGGCAACTACTTGTTTGCCGACATAGCTAAAAGGGTCAACGCTTTCAAGGTGTCGCATCCTAAGGTCAAGGTGATCAGTCTGGGTATTGGCGACGTAACGCGTCCTTTGGCTCCGGTGGTCATCGAAGCCATGCACAAAGCGGTGGAGGAAATGGCCAACAAGGCTACCTTCCATGGCTATGGACCGGAGAGAGGTTACGACTTCCTGCGTGAAGCTATTCAGAAAAACGATTTCCTGCCAAGAGGAATCCACATCGATCTCAATGAGATCTTCATCAACGACGGTGCCAAGAGCGACACCGGAAACATCCAGGAAATCCTGCGCTGGGACAACAACATCGGCGTGACAGATCCTATCTATCCCGTTTATGTCGACTCCAACGCGATGATTGGACGCGCAGGAGTCTTCGAGAATGGCAAATGGACGGATGTCACCTATTTCCCATGCACGGCAGAAAACAACTTCGTGCCACAGATTCCTGACCGCCGCGTAGACATGATCTACCTGTGCTACCCCAACAACCCGACAGGTACGGTGCTTCCGAAAGAGGAACTTCGCAAATGGGTGAACTTTGCACTGCGCAATGATTCCATCCTCTTCTACGATGCAGCCTATGAAGCATATATCACTGATCCGGAGATTCCACACTCCATCTATGAGATCAAGGGAGCACGCAAATGTGCGATAGAGTTCCACAGCTACAGTAAGACAGCAGGCTTCACGGGTGTGCGTTGCGGCTATACAATCATTCCGAAAGAGTTGACAGCCGTAACTGTCAACGGTAAGCAGCGCGTCAATCTCAATCAGTTATGGGATCGCCGACAGAGCACAAAGTTCAACGGAACAAGCTATATCAGCCAGCGCGCTGCCGAGGCCATCTACACACCGGAGGGCAAGAAGCAGATCCAAGAGACCATTGACTACTATATGGAGAACGCGAAGATCATGCGCGAGACGCTCAGCAAGCTCAGCTATAAGGTCTATGGCGGTGTCAACGCTCCTTATCTGTGGGTCAAGACGCCCGACGGCATGGACAGCTGGAAGTTCTTCGAGCAACTCCTCTACGGATGCGGCATTGTCTGTACACCGGGTGTGGGATTCGGTCCAAGTGGTGAAGGCTATTTCCGCTTGACTTCCTTCGGCAACCGCGAAGACGTACGCGAGGCCATGCGTCGCATCGCAGAGTGGTCACTGAAGAAGTAAGACATATCTGGAATACAGCCGGAGACGCAAGAAGCAGCGAGATGTTGCAGATGCAGAAAGAGACATACATGTCGTAAGACATCGGTCTTAAAGAGAAAACCGAGAGAAACGCAAGTGAGAGAAAATGGCAGAGAGTCTTTCGGGACGGTGCTGCCACAATATGAACCATTAAAAATAAGTCGTTATGAAAAAGGTAAGAAGAATGATGTGTCTGGCTGCCATTGCCATGACAGCGCTCACAGCAAAGGCTCAGGACAAAGTAGAAGGTACGATCAGTACCGATGTTGTCAACCAGTACATCTGGCGTGGACAGGACTTAGGCGACGTGAGCATCCAGCCAACACTGGGCGTAGCTTACAAAGGGTTTTCTCTATCTGCATGGGGCAACGTTGGTCTGTCTGACAAAGACGACACCAAAGAGTTCGACCTCACAGCTGCATACACGGCAGGAGGTTTCCACATCGGCGTGACAGACTACTGGTTTAACTCGCCCAACGACAAGTACTTCGCTTACAAGGCTCACGAGACGAACCATGTGTTTGAGGGAAACATCGGCTATGACTTTGGCCCGTTGGCTGTCAACTGGTATACCAACTTTGCTGGAAATGACGGAGTGAACAAAGACGGCGACAGAGCCTATTCGTCCTATGTAGAGTTGGCCACACCCTTCAAACTGGCTTCTCTCGACTGGACAGCGACAGTAGGTGCCGTACCTTACCGTACTTCGTTCTACACCAAAGCCGACGGTTTTGCAGTCACCAACCTGGGATTGAAAGCCAGCAAGGACATAGAAATCACCAACTCCTTCTCTGTCCCGGTCTTCGCAGGCATATATGCCAACCCAAGCACACAGAAGGCTTACTTCGTTTGCGGCTTCACACTGCATCCATAACTCTCAACCATTTGCAGGAACAACCTGCATAGTAAAAACAAAAATTCAATGTGGTGGCCTCCTCAGCGAGGCACCACCTCAATACAAGAACTTTAACATCAACATTAAGAAATATGACTAATTTACGATTTGATGCCGTCGCTGAGGCATCGCGCAGAAAGCCCGTTGAGGTCATCTCTCCGGTAGAACGTCCTTCAGAGTTCTTCGGCAAGAAAGTGTTCAACCGTCAGAAGATGTACAAATATCTTCCGTCGAAAGTGTATGACAAGCTCATCGATGTCATCGACAACGGTGCACAGCTCGACCGCAGCATTGCCGACGCCGTAGCAGCAGGCATGAAGCAGTGGGCTGATGAGAACGGTGTCACACACTATACTCACTGGTTCCAGCCTCTGACAGAGGGTACCGCTGAGAAGCACGATGCTTTTATCGAGCACGACGGCAAAGGCGGAATGATTGAGGAGTTCTCCGGTAAGCTGCTCGTTCAGCAGGAGCCTGACGCATCCAGCTTCCCCTCCGGTGGTATCCGCTCTACTTTCGAGGCACGCGGTTACTCAGCATGGGATCCTACATCACCTGTGTTTATCATTGACGACACACTGTGTATCCCGACGATCTTCATTTCGTACACCGGTGAGGCCCTTGACTACAAGGCACCTCTGCTGCGCGCCCTTCACGCTGTGAACGTTGCCGCTACCGATGTTTGTCATTATTTCTATCCCAACGTGAAGAAGTGTATCAGCAACTTAGGATGGGAGCAGGAGTACTTCCTCGTTGACGAGGACCTCTATGCCGCACGCCCTGACCTCGTGCTGACCGGCCGCACACTGATGGGTCACAGCTCTGCCAAGGATCAGCAGATGGACGACCACTACTTCGGAACTATTCCTGAGCGTGTACAGGCCTTCATGAAGGATCTCGAAATCCAGGCTCTGGAGCTTGGCATTCCTTGCAAGACACGCCACAACGAGGTTGCACCTAACCAGTTTGAGTGTGCTCCTATCTTCGAGGAGACCAACTTGGCTGTGGACCACAACATGTTGCTGATGAGCTTGATGAAGAAGGTTGCCCGCAAGCACGGCTTCCAGGTACTGCTTCACGAAAAGCCTTTCGACGGCATCAACGGTTCTGGTAAGCACAACAACTGGAGTCTTTCTACCGACACGGGCGTGTTGCTCCATGGTCCAGGCAAGACTCCTGAGGAAAACCTGCGCTTCATGGTATTCATCGTCGAGACACTGATGGGCGTATACAAGCACAATGGTCTGCTGAAGGCCTCTATCATGAGCGCTACCAACGCTCACCGTCTGGGCGCCAACGAAGCACCTCCAGCAATCATCTCCTCTTTCCTTGGCAAGCAGGTATCCGACATTCTTGACCATATTGAGAAGGCAGACAAGAAGGATCTGTTCAACATCAAGGGCAAAGAGGGTGTGACGATTGACATCCCTGAGATTCCTGATATCATGCGTGACAATACCGACCGCAACCGTACCTCTCCTTTTGCCTTCACCGGCAACCGCTTCGAGTTCCGTGCTGTAGGTTCCGAGGCTAACTGCGCCAGCGCCATGATCGTGCTGAACACAGCGGTCGCCGAGGCTCTGACAGACTTCAAGAAGCGTGTCGACGCCATCATTGCCAAGGGCGAGGACAAGTTCTCTGCCATTATCGATGTGCTGCGCTCTGACATCAAGACTTGCGCTCCTATCCACTTCGACGGCAACGGTTACAGCGACGAGTGGGTTGCTGAGGCTGAGAAGCGCGGACTGGATACAGAGAAGAGCTGCCCTGTGATCTTCGACCGCTACCTCGACGATACCAGCATCAAGATGTTTGAGTCTATGGGGGTGATGAAGAAAAACGAGCTCGAAGCACGTAATGAGGTGAAGTGGGAAACCTACACCAAGAAACTGCAGATCGAGGCTCGTGTACTCGGTGACCTGAGCATGAACCACATCATTCCGGTTGCTACTCACTATCAGAGCCAGTTGGCCAAGAATGTGGAGAACATGATGGCTATCTTCGGCGCTGAGGAAGGCAAGAAGCTCAGTGAGCGCAATCTGAAGATCATTAAGGAAATTGCTGAGCGTACCTCCATCATTGAGAAGGGTGTTGAAGACCTTGTCAATGCACGTAAGGTCGCTAATAAGATAGAGGATGCCCGCGAGAAGGCTGTCGCCTACCACGATACAGTAGAGTCGAAGTTCCAGCCGATTCGTTATCAGATCGACAAACTGGAGCTGGTAGTCGCAGACGAGCTTTGGACACTGCCCAAGTATCGCGAGCTTCTGTTCATCCGATAAGCAAGGGCAATCTAATTTCTTTTATTGGTTGTTTAAGTTTGCTTGGTGCTTTTGCCGTGAGGCAAGGGCACTTTTTTTTATATACATAATGAGTAACAGGCGTATGTTTAACAAGAAACACACATATGATGAATAAGATACACAGATATATTCAACCGTAATCGAACCTATGTTCAACAAGAATCATGAGTAAAAAATAGAAGCCAAATTGATGATGAGAACAAAAGGAACCACGAATATAGCAAAGCTAAGCTCCGCTATATTCGTGATAATCAGTAAGCTTTGAAAGAAGCAAAGCCTTTATTTCATCATGGTCTCTACTGCCTTCTTGAGCTGTTCGTCGTCTCCACAGAGATAGTCCTCAGGTGTGTTGTAGACTTCCACGTCAGGATCGAGCTGATGGTTCTCACCATACTGTCCGTTCATATCACGGCAACCGACCTGCGGGATACCGAAGACCAGACTACGGTCCATCAGCGTCTCCCACCAGACAGCAGTCATCGTACCTGCCACCGGCGTGCCGATGAGTTTGCCAATGCCCAAGGTCTTATACACAAACGGGAAGCCATGGCCATTGCTATAGTCATCCTCACAGATCATCACGCAAGAAGGTTTCACCCATTTGTTCCAGGGATCACGTCCAACGTACTTGCCGTGAGCGATGAACTCCTGGTATTCCTTACCACTGAGCAGCGTACAGAGATCGTCGTGAAGCCATCCTCCACCATTGTGCCGCTCATCGATAATCGCAGCCTTTCGGTTGCGGTTCTTGTCATTGAGCAATTCGCTGAACACCGTACGGAAGCTCTCGCTGTCCATTGCCTTGACATGCACGTAAGCCAGTTGCCCCCGCGACAGCGAGTCGACGAGGTCACGGTTGTGATCCACCCACCGTTTGTAGAGCAGTTCACGCTGCGCATCGCGCGAGATCGGACACACCTGTACGTCGAAGCGCTTGCCATTTTCAGGATTATAAATGCTCACACGCAGATTCTTCCCGGCCCGACCGTCCATCAGCAATGTATAGTCTGAGTCTCTGAGAATCCGTTGTCCGTCGATTTTCTCGATGATACAGCCCGGCGTAACGCCTGTATTTCTCACGGCAAAAGGACCACGCTTAATCACCTCTGACACTTTCAGTCCATCACCCCGATAGTGGCTGTCATAGAGCAGGCCCAGTTCCGCTGTCTGCAATGATGCACCGTTGGGGTAGTAGCGGCAGCCCGTATGCGAGGCATTCAATTCACCGAGCATCTCCGAGACCATCTCGCTGAAATCGAAGTTATTGTTGATATACGGCAGGAAGCGGGCATAGTTGTCGCGATAGCCTTGCCAGTCGACGCCATGAAATTTAGGATCATAGAACTTATCCTTCACCTGTTGCCAGATATGATCAAAAAGATAGCGGCGCTCCTGATAAGGCTTGTCGTTGAATCGTGCCTCAAAGTCCACATCCTTAATCTCGCTTTTTGCCAGATCGATCTTCTTGATCTTGCCTTCACTGATGGCAAAGAGGCTCTTGAAAGTACTGTCGGCCTGCAGATCGCCGCCATTGACTTTCTTCATCACCAACGTGGTCTTTCCCTCGCGCATCTCGTGCCGCCAAAGGTCATAACCTTCCTCAAAACGAGCCTCATAATAGAGCGTGTCGCCACCGGGCGAAAGGATAAAGTCGCCAAGATCCGAAGAGTTGACCGTCAGGCGCACGATGCGGTCCCGGCAGTTCTCCGTGTCAAAGCGCAAAGGCTTCGCTTTGGCATTCTTCTCATCTTTCTTCTGCGGTTTCTTGTCTTTTTTGTTTTTCTTTTTATCCTTAGCCTTATCCTCTTCCTTTTTCTTATCCTTCTGTGCTTCGTCGAAGCGCTCCTTCTCCTCCTTAGTCATTTGGAACCGCTCATAAGCGTCCAAATCCAGGAACATCAGATAGACATCCTGCTCAGCACCCCAACTGCCATGGCTGCGATAACCGGCACGGTCAGAGGCGAAGGCGATGGCTTTTCCACCTAAAGCCCAACGTGCCGCCCCGTCATTGTATCCGCTTTCCGTGAGATCCACAATCTCTTGCGAACCGTCGGCAGGCACCAAGGCAACGTCAGCATTGTTCCATCCGCCGTTACCAATATAGTTGGTGATGATCCAGCGGGAATCGGGGCTCCACTGATAGTCAATATCGCCATCGGAATAAGAGAAGATATATTTGCCGTCCATGAGGGTCTTGACAGCATGGCTCTTCACGTCGACCGTCTTTAACGTTCCACGGTCTTCGACAAACGCCACCGTTTTACCGTCGGGACTGAACTTTGGCATAAACGATGTCCGGTTGCTCTTCACGAGCTGTTCTTCCACCAAGTCACCGGCATAGGTAAACTGTTTCTCCTTGGCGTCTTTGATCTTTGTCAGATATACCTGCCAAAGGCCGTTGCGCTCTGAGGCATAGACGAGCGAACGACCGTCGGGCGAGAAGCTAAGGCTTCTTTCCTGCTCGGGCGTATCGGTGATCTGCTTCGTCGTCTTATAGTCGGTTGAGGTGACGAATACATCGCCATGATCGATAAACGCGATCTCCTTGCCTGAGGGAGAGAGACAGAACTCCGTAGCGCCACCAGTCAGCGTGCGGCGCACCACATCCTTGTCGTTTGAGTCAGTGACAATCGAGACCTCAACCTTCTGTGGTTGCTGTCCGGGCACGAGTGTATAAAGTTCCCCGTTCTGTGAGAAGCAGAGCTTGCCGTCATTCGATGCTGAGAGAAAGCGAACCGGATTGCCACTGAAGTGGGTCAGCTGCGTCGCATTGTTACCATGCAAGGGTCGCTGATAGACATTGAACGTACCATCCTGCTCAGACAGATACCAGAAGCCGTCGCCCTTGCTGTTCCACACCGGATTGCGATCCTCACCTTTGAACGAAGTCAGTTTCGTGAACTTACCATTGTCGTCGAGCCAGATGTCACGTGTGATGGGGGAAGTATGATGTTTACGCCACGTGTCCTCATAGCCTTTCTTGTCGTGATAGAGAATCTGTCCCTTGGCGTTGAAATTCATGTCTTCCATCGTGATGTCGGAGAACTTCACCGGACGCGAGCCGTTGACATCGACTTCATAGACCTGCGGGAATTGTCTCGACGGGAAGATGATCGACTTCGGCTCTGTCCACAGTGCGGCTGAGAAGAGCACATGACTGTTGTCGCGCCAGGTGACCGGAGTCTCGTCGCCGCTGTCCGTTGTCAGCCGTTTGGGCGTACCTCCATCTTTACTCATGACATAGATGTCCATGCTTCCTTCACGGTTGGACATGAATGCGATCCGCTGTCCGTTGGGACTCCAGACGGGATTGCCGTCGTAGGCAGCGTTTGAGGTCAGTTGCCGCGCCTGTCCACCAGCAGCAGACACCGTGAAGATATCGCCTTTATAACAGAAGGCGATCTGCGCACCGTCGGGCGAGATGGCGCAATGCCGCAGCCACAGCGGATGATCCTCAGCTTGCGCTGACATCGCGAAGAAAGCAGCAAAAGCCAATGGAAAAAATCGGAATAGTTTTTTCTTCATAGTAGAATCTCTTTTTTGTAACAAAGTAATAACCGATATTGCAAAGTTAACGATTTTGCAAGACTCACGCAAAGGAATCAAGAAGATTTAGAAGCCTCACCCCCATACCCCTCTCCAAAGGGAGAGGGGGAGTAATTACCTTCAAGGGGGATAGAAGGGTATTGCAATTTCCTCAAAAGGGGAGGGCTTGTTTTTTCTTTATTCCGCGTAGCGGAGCGTTAACTCTAAAATAACTCGCAGGTTTTATTCTCACAAAAACGTAGGGAACGCAAAGGGCTAACGCACACCCATATACCATTAGAAGCCTTTATTTCCTCCCCTTCTTAACTCGTATTGGAATTGTTTATCCAACATTTCACTCCCCTCTCCCTTCGGAGAGGGGTTAGGGGGTGAGGCCGTCTCTGCGTTCTTTGCGTCTCTATTTGAAACGTAAAGGCATCAAAGGCCTTTGAGGAAACTCCCCACAGCATCGACGATCTTGTTGAGTCCCGATGCCGTTGCGCTGTCAGCGTTTTGGTTGATTTCCTTTTTGATCTCCTTGCTGACATCCCTGCTGACACGGTGCACGACGGTGCGACCGACCTTGTTGCCCATCGACACAATGGTATCGGTGACCTGCGTAGTGATGTCGTCACCATTGTCACCACCGTCGTTGTCGCCACCAATGAAGATCGTTGTGGTCGTCGTGTCCTTCTCGTCGTCCTTGTCACCCGTGGCTTTAGCCACAGCCTCGGCGATGGTAGCCTCGTCAGAGGTAAACACTTTACCGAAGATGCCCAACGACGTACGCTGTTCGCCGGTACCCGGAATGTCAATCGTGGTCGTCGACCAGAAGACATAGTTGTGGTATTGCAGCAGGTTGTCGATAGCGCTGTTGATGACCGGACCGGCCAACGCCGAGATCATCGAAGACGCCAGTGAGGCAAGACCGCTGTTGTCGTTGCCGCCCAGTCCCCGGTGGAAGCCGGCCGTGATATGGTCTTTGATGACCTGACGGTGCTCATCCTTAGACGGATTGGTTATCGCCATGATCAGGAGCAGTAAAGCCACTGCGATGCCCACATAGGTGAGCACCTTCTTGCGGTTGCTCTTTTCCGGCTGATAAGGCGGCGGCGTAGAACCTCCCGTACCGGGTTCGTGGTAGCTGCCACCCGGTGTGTTGCCGGGTTGCGCACCATTTTGTGTTCCGTATGGTGGTGGCGTCGGACCCTGCTGAGCAGCAGTGGTCTGGGCCGTCTGAGCATCGTCATAGAAGAGCGGACGGAGTTCCTCGACCTGCCAGGCCGGTGTCCATTGCGGCATTCCCTCGGCCCATACCAGCGTGTCGGAAGTGATATTGCGCTGACGCAGTTCGTCGATGCTGAACGGACCTTGCTGTACGTCGTTGATAACAATGAAATATTGCATATACTAAATTGCTTGTTTAAAATCACGAAGAGATGCAAGAGAGCGCTGTCCCTGCCCTACTCCACGGTCACACTCTTGGCGAGGTTGCGCGGCTGGTCGACGTTCAGACCCTTCTCCACGGCAATGTGGTAAGCGAGCAACTGCAAGGGGATCACAGTGAGCAGCGGTGCCAGCGGAGCCAATGTCGGCGGTACGCTGATCACCTCATCGGCGATCTTCTGCACCTCAGTGTCGCCCTCTGTGACTACAGCAATGATACGGCCACCGCGAGCCTTCACCTCCTGCATGTTGGAGACAACCTTTTCATAGCCTTCGTGATGCGTAGCCACAAAGAGCACAGGCATCATGTTGTCCACCAGCGCGATAGGACCATGCTTCATCTCTGCGGCTGGATAGCCCTCAGCGTGGATATAGCTGATCTCCTTCAACTTCAGTGCCCCCTCCAATGCCACGGGATAGTTCCATCCACGACCGAGGTAAAGGAAGTTGGTAGCGTAGGTATAGGTGCGGGCCAACTGCCTGACGCAGTCGTTCTCCTTAAGCATCTTATCGATCTTGTCAGGAATCAGACCCAGCTCTTTCGTGAGACTGATGAACTCATCGTGGCCGACGGTGCCCTTGGCGTTGGCGAGTGCCAGAGCGAGCAGCGTCAGACAGGTGAGCTGACCGGTGAAGGCTTTTGTCGAGGCCACGCCGATCTCCGGACCTACGTGGATGTAGATACCGGTGTCGGTCTCACGTGCGATACTGGAGCCTACGGCGTTGACGATGCCAAAGATAAACGCTCCACGTTCCTTGGCCAACTTGATGGCAGCCAGCGTGTCGGCAGTCTCACCACTTTGCGAGATGGCGATGACCACGTCGGTAGGCAGGATCACGGGGTCGCGATAACGAAACTCCGAGGCATAGTCCACCTCCACGGGAATCTTGCAATAGTGCTCGATGAGCTGCTTGCCGATGAGTCCGGCGTGCCAGCTCGTACCGCAGGCCACGATGATGAAGCGTGTGGCTGAGAGCAGACGGGCGCGGTTGTTGCGCACAGCGGACAGGATGACCTTGTCGTTGAAGAGGCGACCGCTCATGCAGTCACGCAGACAACGCGGCTGATCAAAGATCTCCTTGAGCATGAAATGGGGGAAGCCACCACGGTCGAGCATGTCGAGATCCATATCGATCTGCTTGACGCTGACATCCACCTTCTGGTTTTTCAGGTCGATGATCTGCAGTTCCTTGCCAGGCCGGCACACGACGATCTGCTCATCATCGAGGTAGACGACCTTCTGGGTATAGCCGGCGATCGGCGTAGCGTCTGAGGCGACAAAGAACTCGCTGTTGTCCTTGCCGATGCCCACGACGAGCGGTGAGCCTTTTCGGGCAGCCACCAACGTATTGGGATCGCGGCGGTCGAGCACGGCGATGGCATAGGCACCGATGCATTTGTTCAGTGCGTGGCGCACAGCTTCGGCCAGTGAGCATTTGTGCTTGTCCTGAGCATACTGGATGAGTTGCACGAGCACCTCGGTATCTGTCTCACTTTTGAAGGTGAAACCTTTCTCGGCAAGTTGCTTGCGCAGGATGCCATAGTTCTCTATGATGCCATTGTGCACAATGACAATGTTGCCGGAGTCCGACACATGCGGGTGAGCGTTACGCACCGAGGGCTCTCCGTGAGTAGCCCAACGGGTATGTGCGATACCCACCGTGCCCGAGCAGTCCTTGCCGGCGGCAGCCGTCTCCAAGTCAGCGACCTTACCCTTGGCCTTGTAGACATTGAGTTGGTCCTCGGCATTGATCAGAGCCACGCCGGCAGAATCGTAGCCACGGTATTCCAGACGGTGGAGCCCGCCAATCAATATGTCATAGGCCTTACGCCGGCCAATGTATCCTACTATTCCACACATAAATAATTCCGAATTAAGAAAACGTTGAAATCCTCAGTCCATCTCCTGCCGACACATCGGTCAGCACTCCTTGAACTGCTTCTGATGTTCATTCCATGAGAAGCCATGCTCAGCAAGATAGCGCTTGAGATGAGCCGGTTCACAATTGAAACAATAGCAAAGCTCTGACAGCGAGTCAAACTCTTCGTCGCGCAACAGCATGTTTACTGCCGACACCAGCATTGCCGGGTCTTTAGGTAAATGATCCATGATCTATTCAAAATAATAGAGAAACTGGGCCTCGCCCTGCAATGCGGGCTTACGCTGACCTTCCACTTCTATCTTAAAGCCGATATAAGCCTTACAGATGCCACGCAGGTTTTCGATCTTGTCGAGCTTGGCATTCAGTCTGATGCGGCTGCCGGTGATGACGGGTATGCCAAAGCGCATCTTGTCCATACCATAGTTGACCATCATCTTCAGATTGTTCACCTCGATGATCTGTCCCCACAGATGGGGCAGCAGCGAGAGGGTCAGATAGCCATGGGCGATCGTGCTCTTATAGAGGCTCTCCTTCTTGGCGCGCTCCACATCGACGTGGATCCACTGATGATCGAGTGTAGCATCGGCAAACTGGTTGATGCGGTCCTGATCCACTTGTAACCAGTCTGATATACCTAATTGTTGTCCCTCGTGAGAGGCAAACTCCTCCAGGGAATTGATAACAAGTTTTTCCATGTATGTCCTAATCTAATGATATTAGTCGCAAAATTACTGCTTTTTTCTTAAAGAAGCATCGTTTTCACGTTATTTTTCAATTTATATGTACCTGAAAGCCACTTGAAGTTTGATGATTTTACATTACCACTATGCTTTTCCGTCTTGATCAAAGATGGACAGAAAATGCTCTGAACTTACGACGGTGATCCCCTCTTGTGGGAAATGCTTTTCGTTGCGGGTAATAATATAATCACATTCAGCAGCTATAGCAGCCTGATATTGCAACATATCCTCAAAATCCGGCATGTCACTGTTGAGAGCATTACAGCACTGTTCATCGTCCATTGTCAACGCATAAATGTATTGCTTGTATGCTTTGATAATGTTAATGGAATTTGCTAATTTATAACTGCTTCTAAGTATATAAGTACAGTTGGCAAAAGTCAAAGGAGTGGCACATAGAAGAATCTTCCCTTCAATACCCATCTTCATAATGGTATTGGCAGGAACATTAAAAGGTTTCCGCTGTGTCATCACATCCAAGATAATATTGGTGTCAAGAAAGACTTTCTTCATCCTTTGATAAATTTACTTTCCAAATATCTGCTTTTTGCCTTCTCGCCATTCAAGTCATCAGCATCAATATGAAAGCCCTTTGTCAAGTCAATTAACTCTTGGAGTTTCATTTCTGCCTCACCAGCTTGTTTGCATGATGGGCGCAGCTTTTCCAAATAGGAGACCAGCATCTCCTTAACACTCGTGTTGTGCGCTGCTGCGTATGCAGAGGCCCCACGATAAACATCCGGACTTACTGTAATCTGTATATTCATCTTCTATCTTTTTTTGCAAAGATACTGAGAATATTCCAAAGAAGTGGTAAGAAACAAGAAAATCTTCGTTCAAGGAGGAAGGCACCTTGTTCAGCCCTTTATGACACCAAAATGTATGAGTGCATTCTTCACGCCCTCGTCGTCGACAGCCGTGGTGATGTAGTCAGCCACTGCCTTGACGTTGTCGGTGGCATTGCCCATTGCCACGCCGATACCGGCCTGCCGGATGATGGGGATGTCGTTGCCACCATCGCCAAAGGCCATCGTCTCGTCAATGCCAAAGTGTTCATAGGCCGCCATGGCCACGAGTCCTTTGCCCTTGTCGGCATTTTCCTGCGTGATGTCGACGAACTCCTTGGTCCAACGGCCACCGACGCAATGGGGAATCATGGGCATGAGTTGAGCCTCTTCCTCGTCCGTGATGAAAGGCGTCACCTGCAGGATGTCCTGCCGGAGCACGTTGCTGAGCTCGTCGAAGTCGATGTCTGTCAGTCCCAACCCCTCGCCGAACGCCTTGTCCACGATGGGCTGACGGTTATAGACGGCAATGGACTTCTGACCAACGACGATGGCGGCACGTTCGAAACAGTCACAGGCCTGCAGAATTTTCTGCACGTCAGCGGGGTCGACGGCATGGCAGCACACCGTGTCCTCGCCTACGAAGCAGTAGGCACCATTGGTGGTGATGTAGCCATCGATGAGCTGTTCGATCTGAGAGAGATTGGTGATAAACTGTATAGGCCGACCCGTGGAGATGAAAATCTTCACGCCGCGGGCCTTTGCCTCAGTGAGTGCGTCGACGGTAGCCTGCGGGATGCGATGCGTGCGAAAGCTCACCAGCGTGCCGTCGATGTCGAAAAACAGTGATCTGATCAATATGCTATATATAATAAGGTGGTAAAACGCGTTACTTCTTCTCCTTGTTCTTGCGGCGCTCCATGACGGCTCCGGCCGCAATCAGCAGGGCGAGGATGCCATAAGAGCAATAGGCCAGCGTCTCGGTCGTGCGGATGGAAGCGGGGTGGAAGTCAAGGACGACCTCATGCTTTCCGGGCTTCACGCTCAAGGCGCGGAGGATATAGTTCACGCGTCCCAGCTCAGCCTTCTGTCCGTCGACGGTTGCTGTCCACTCGGGATAATAGATCTCGGAGAACACGAGCACGCCGCCCTTGTCGGAGTTGACCTCATAGGTCAGGTGGTTGGGCTCGTAGCTCTTGATGACCGCCATGGAGGTTCCGTCCTGCTTGACAGCCTTGCCGAGTTGCTCACTGAACTGCTTGTCGGCGACAGCCTCATGGTGCAGGTCGATCTTCCCCACGCGGTCGATCTCCTGGTTGGCGTTGTCGACATAGTCAACCTTGTCGACAAACCACGCGTTGCCCTGTACGTATGGATTCTGCAAGGGCACGGTCTGTCCGCTCTGCAGCGGCAGGATGAAGTATTTGGCGTTGAGCATGTTCAGCACAGGCCACTCTTTCGATCCGTCGACCTTGGTCATGTCGCCGCCGGCCTTCGAGATGGCAGGCACCATCTTCTGCATCTCGGGAGCGATATAGGCGTCGATCATCTCCTGATAGCGGCGCAACTTGGCAGGATGATATCCGCCGATGCTCTTGTGATAATATGAAGTCTCGTTCTCGTTGAACGTACTCGACGCGAGATTCAGCACACGATAGTCCAATCCCTTGTCCTTGAGGATCTGCCGGTCGGTGGCTGTCATCGGCTGGTCGCTGTTGCGCACGCTGGCCTCTACAAACATGCCGTCGTTGAGATAGCGCTTGTTGACCTGCCACATATCCACGAGGCAGAGCACCGTCACGCAGCACACGAGCAGCTTGGCGTTGAGCTTCTTATACTTATAGAGCATGAGAAGTGCCGTGCCGAGAGCCACGACGATAAACGAGCGCAGGGCATCTGAACTGAAGATATACTCGCGGATGGCGGTCAGATTGGATTTCAGCGGACCGAGATATTCAGCCGGAATCTGTGCCAAGGCCTGGTTTTCCTGAGCAGAGATATAGTCGGGGAAGAACAGCGAAGGCATCAGCCAGAAGAGCAGGGCGATGCCGCCGGTCAGCGCGAAGCTCACCCACACCCAGCGTATCTTGGTCTTGAGGATCTCCGGCTCGTCGATGATCTTCTTCAAAGCCATCATGGCGAGCAACGGAATCGTGAACTCAGCGATGACGAGGATGGAAGCCACCGTGCGGAACTTGGCGTACATCGGGATGTAGTCGAGGAAGAAATTGGTGAAGCCCATGAAGTTGCGGCCCCACGAGAGCAGGATGCTCAGGATGGTGGCGCCGAGCAATGCCCACTTCATCGGCCCTTTCACGATGAACAGACCTAAGATAAACAGCATCAGCACGAAGGCACCGACATACACCGGCCCACTTGTCATAGGCTGGTCACCCCAGTACTGTCCCATCTGCTGATAGATCTGCATGAAGTTGGGATCGGCTTTCTCCATGGCCTTAGCGTTCTGAGCCAGTGGCACGGAGGCGCCGCCCTTGGTGTTAGGGACGAGCAGCGTCCATGTCTCTCCGATGCCGTAGCTCCACTGCGTGATATAGTCGCGGTCGAGTCCGCTGCTGGTCTGGTTGCCGGAGTTCTTCTTCACCAGTTCGCTCTTTCCACGCATGCTCTCCTTGGTATATTCCCACGTGTGATAGAGATTGGAGATGTTGATCAGCACACCGAGCAGGGCACCGACGGCACAGACCACCGAGCCCTTGACAAACTGCGGCAACTTCTTGTCACGGACGGCCATGACGAGCCAGGCGATGACCATGAAGAGGATGATGAAGAGATAGTAGTAGGTCATCTGCACGTGGTTGGCATTGATCTCAAAGGCGGTGAAGATGGCCGTGACGATCAAGCCCCACAGATATTTGCCGCGGTAGCACAGCACAATACCGGCGATCATCGGCGGCAAATAGGCCAGCGCCATGACCTTCCAGATATGGCCTGCGGCAATGATGATGAAGAAATAGCTGGAGAAAGCCCAAAGGATGGAGCCCAGCACAGCGAGATACTGTTTGAAGTCGAAGGCGCGCAGCAGGATGTAGAAGCCCAAGAGATAGGCAAAGACATACCACACGTTTTCAGGCAGCCACAGGTGGTAGGCATTCTCCATCTTGCCCAAGACATTGGTCGAGGTATAGGACGGCGAGACCTGATAGGTGGGCATACCGCTGAAGGCGGAATTGGTCCAGCGGGTGCGCTCGCCGGTCTTTTCGAGATAGAGCTTGCTCTCCTGACCGAGTCCGCGACCTGCCGAGGAGTCTTCGCGGTAGAGGACTCTGCCGTCGATGTCAGCAGGCATGAAGTAGACAAAGCCGATGACGGCAAAGAGGATGATGGCCAAGATATCCGGCAACCATTTCTTCAATGTTTCCATAACATAATATTCTATAAACGTTTATATTCCTATGGGCAAAGTTACATATTTTTTCGCTGATAGTTAAAAAGCAGACGTTAAAAGTCGCCATAATACCTTTTTTTTGTAACTTTGCATCGCATTTCTGCACTCACCCACGAACTTGCGAGCGCAGAGACTAACAAAAATCATCGACAAGTGAAAAAGATTGGCATCATTGTCGCAATGGACAAGGAGTTCACGCAACTCAAGACATTGCTCGACGAGACGCAAACCGAGCGTCATCATCACAAGGATTTCATCAGGGGATATATTGGTCAGACCGAGATCATCATGCAACAGTGTGGCATTGGCAAAGTCAATGCTGCCATTGGCGCCGTGGAGATGATCGACAACTACGCGCCTGACCTGGTCATCTCCACGGGCTGCGCCGGCGGTGCCGATGTCGCGCTCAACCCGCTCGACGTGGTCGTGGCCTCGGAGTGTGTCTACCACGATGTCTACTGCGGCAACGATGTCGCTTATGGTCAGGTCATGGGCATGCCCACCCGTTTCAAGGCACCTAAGAACCTCGTCGAGACGGCCTTAAGCATCAAGATGGCTGAAGGCTCGAAAGTCGTCAAGGGTCTCACCGTCAGCGGCGACTGGTTTGTCGACAAGCGCGAGAAGATGCAGGCCATCACGGAGCACTTCCCCAATGCCACGGCAGTCGACATGGAGAGCTGTGCCATCGCCCAGACTTGCTTCATCTATAAGACACCATTCATCTCGTTCCGCATCATCAGCGACGTGCCACTCAAGGACACCAATGCCTCGCAGTACTTCGATTTCTGGAACCGCATGGCCGAGGGCAGCCTCGAGATGACGAGCGACTTCCTCAAAAAACTCGCAGAAAGCGACGATAACACGAAAGCATAAACACATACAGAACACATGAATAAGATTCCATCCTTTACCATCAACCACGAGAAACTCCTGCGCGGCATCTATGTCTCGCGCAAGGATGAGGTAGGCAACGAGGTGGTCACCACCTTCGACATACGCATGAAAGAACCTAACCGCGAGCCGGTTGTCCACGCCGGTGCCCTGCACACCATCGAGCATCTCGCCGCCACGTTCCTCAGAAACGATGAGGAGTGGAAAGACCGCGTGATCTACTGGGGTCCGATGGGCTGCCTGACGGGCAACTATCTCTTGCTCCGCGGCGGCCTGGAACCCAAGGACATCGTGCCGCTCATGCAGCGCACGTTCCGCTTCATCGCCGATTTCGAAGGGGAAATTCCCGGCGCCGCACCGCGCGACTGCGGCAACTACTTGCTCCACGACCTGCCGATGGCACGTTGGGAAGCCCGCAAGTTCCTCAATGAGGTGCTCATGAAGATGACAGACGCAAACATGGTTTATCCGCAATAAAGGACTTAGGAGGAGCTGAGCAATATTGCTGAATAAGTCTTCTGCGAGTAAGAATCATCAAATAAAAGTTATTAACAAAAACACATCACCGACGGCTTTCAATCTGGAGAGCGCGGAAGTGGAGAAAAACGAAAAAAACGTGGAAAAGGTCTCAAAATTCTGAGACCATGTCATCAGAAAGGCTTCCTGATACTATCAAAAGGCCTTTCTGACCTGATCATCTCGCCTTTCTGATGAGGTCAGAGAGGCGAGATGACACATACAAAAAGGTACTTTGACCGGACTACTACGCAAGAAAAACATCGCCAAAGTACATTTTTTTATCAACCAGCAAACCATTATCTCAATAATCATCTATATATCAACAACTTATCAAAAACCGCCTAAAAATCGCAAAAATCAGAGCAAAGTACTTCTTCGTGCAGAAAATCGCAGCCACGAGGGCGGAAAAATGTCAGTTTATCCAACAAATAAACATATATATGCCACGCTGAGAAAAGTAGACTCTGCCACAAAAATCCATGTTGGCTCCCCGCATGATCACAGCGTATAAGATGCTCGCGTGACCTTTTCTGTTCATCTTAGCAGTAGACAGAGACTCCCCCCATCCCCGGTCTGCGCCCGTTCCTCGCCAGACCGGGGCTACCCATACTTCAGCCCCATTGGGGCTGGGAATGGCAAAATAGTGGAACCTCTAACTATTCAGCAATCTATTTTTTGTCAATTCAATCTATTTTCGTATCTTTACAACCAATAAGACATCTGACATGAACCGGCATTGTTATCAACAAGTGAAGGCATTATGGATTTTAACTTTATTGTTGACCTGCGTCATCACTGCCCAAGCGCAGAATGAGGTGCCGCACTTCTTCCGACTGACCTACAACGACGGACTGTCGGACAACAAGGTCAACTGCATCATTAAAAGCCATGAGGGATATATATGGGCAGGCACACCTCAAGGACTCAACCGCTATGACGGCTTCCGTATACGCGTCTTCCATGCCAGTCCCAACAACATTCACACACTACCCGACAACAACATCCTCAACCTCTACGAAGATGCTGAAGGACAACTGTGGGCCAACACGCCCGCCGGTCACTGCCGTTTCAGTCCCAAGACAGAACAGGTCAACAGAAACACTGACCAATGGTTGCACCAGCACCATGTCAGCGGGCACCTGCTGAAAATGGACACCGACGAGAAGCATAATCTCTGGATTTTGTCGATCAATCCTAACAAGCTCTACTACTACGACTTCCAACGGCATCGCGCTACGGCCATGAAGGTAAGCGCAAGACAACTCACCAACATCAACTCCATCCATGCAGAGAAAGGGGGACTGTGTCTGGTCTATAACAACGGTGCCATGGCGTGGGTCTACCGCGACAGCGGCAAGATCGCTTGGACTGACCACTACATCCCCGACCACGACGCCGCGCCCGACCAACACTATCGCACCACCTGCGACAAGCAAGGCAACCGATGGGCTTGGGCAGAAAGCAAAACGTACTACTATCAGCACAGCACACACGCCTGGCGACTCATCTATGACAAACCGGTCAACGACATCGCGCCGGACCAGGAGGGACACGGGCTACTGGCAACAGACCACAACGGGCTGCTCATGTACGACGCGGCCGGCAACATCGTTGACCATGTGCTCAACATCCCGACAGACTCCCGTTCGCTGTCCGATAACACACTGCAATGCCTCTATGTCGATGATCTCGGTGCGCTGTGGATCGGCTTTTACCGCATGGGCATGGCTGTGCGTGCTACCCAGCACAGCTTCTTCGCCCTCATGCCCTTGGGCGACATCTGCACGATGGCACAAGATCACGACGGCACGATCTGGCTCGGTACCAACGACAGAGGCATCGAATGGTATGACCTCAAGAGAGATGTCCGGCACATCACCATGGCGCAAAGCGGATTGGGAAGCGATGTGGTCGTGGCAACACTCGCCGACAGGGACGGCAGCCTGTGGTTCGGCGCCTATCAGGGCGGACTCGCACACCTGAGCAAAGGCAAGTGGACCGTCTACCGACAAAAGAACTCGGGCATCGCCCACGACAACGTGTGGGCACTGGCTCAGCTCCGCGACGGCACCATCGCCATTGCCACGCTCGGGGCAGGACTGCAACAGTTCGACCCGAAAACGGGGAAGTTCACCACCACAACACACGCAACAGCAACCTCGTCTCTGATTATCTGTCGAGTCTGTCTGCAGCGCCCGACGGCACACTGGCCATCGGTCACTCCCAGGGCGTGTCACTGCTGAGACCGGGATCACGTAAGTTCGTCAACATCAGCCAGCAGGGAGACCGCAAGGGCAATCAGCTGACAAGCCTGTCGGTCAACCAAGTGCTCTACGACACAAGCGGAAGACTGTGGATCGCCAACACTTCCGGGCTCAACGTACTGGAACCGAAAGGGCAGCTCCTCAACACCGTGAGCCTGCAAAGTCTCAATGACCAAACCGAGGTATGCGCCATTGCCGAAGACCACTATCACAACATCTGGGCAACGACGAGCGACGGACTGAAACGCATCTCCACGAAGACGCGGCAAGGCGAAAGCCAGTATCCCGTCACTTCCTACGGTCGCGCCGGCGGACTGCAGAACAGGCTGTTTAACAAACGTTCCATCCTCTGCCTACGCGACGGGCGCATCCTCGTCGGCGGCATCGACGGCGTGAACATCGTGTTGCCGTGGAGCGTAAGTCAGCAACAGAGCAAAGCACGGCTGCTCTTCAGCGGACTGTCGCTCTTCGACCATGTCGTAGGTGTGGGAGACTCTGTCAACGGACATGTCGTGCTGACCGAATCGCTCAACGATTGCAGAAAGATCGTACTCGGACACGACGAGAATACGTTCACCATTCAGCTGGCCACCACACTGGCAGGACAGCAGGCTCAGCCCCATATTCTCTATCGTCTGCGAGGCTACGAGAGCAAGTGGTCGGCAGCACCAAGCAACGATCCTTACGTCCACTTCACAAGTCTCGCCCCCGGACGCTATACGCTGGAGGTGAGAATGACCAACGCTGACGGTACGCTATCGCCACGCATCGACCAACTGAAGATCGTCATCCGCCCTCCTTTCTATCTGCAACCATGGGCATTGGTCGTCTATGTGTTGCTGTTGCTCCTGCTCGTCTGGGACATCCGCAGACGATTGCGACTCAGACGAATCAACGAGTTGCAGAAGATGGAACTCAGAAAACAGAAAGAGGTGGAGGAAGCCAAAATCGACTTCTTCACCAACATCAGCCATGAACTGCGTACACCACTGACTCTCATCCTCTCACCGTTAGAGAGTATGACGAGACGGCAGGACTACGACGCGACGACACTGCGGCAGCTAAGGCTCATCCAACGTAACGCGCGCCAACTGCTGATGATGGTCAACAAGATGCTGGATCTCCGCCGTATGATGCGGGGAAAAGAAAAGGTAAAGCTCACCACCGGCGATCTGATCTCCTACATCCACGAGCTTTGCGAGCCGTTCTCGGCATTGTCGGACAAAGGCATCACGCTGACTTTCCACGCCGGCGTGGCCCATCTGATCCTTCCGTTTGACAAAGGCAAGATCGACCGCATGGTGACCAACCTGCTGTCCAACGCTTATAAGTTCACACCAGTGGGAGGACGTGTCGACGTCTCGGTGAGTCTCACAGACCAGCAACAGGTGCTCATCAGCGTGGCCGACAACGGACCCGGCGTCAGTGACAAAGACAAGCCTCATCTCTTTGAACGGTTCTATCAGGCCGAAGACGGCAAGACGCATCAAGGCAGCGGCATCGGACTCAACCTGACGTGGGAATATGCACAGATGCTCGGAGGAACAATCAAACTGGAAGACAATAAAAACCGTGGCGCGCTGTTCACGATCACGCTGCCGGCAAAAGACTTGAAAGCGGAGGGTGAAGGATATGTCCGGGCTTTGGACAATGACAACACAGTGCCTGCCGCCATCCCAACCAAAAGCACCGGCGCTGCCAACGAAAACCGCCGGCAGCAGCGCTCCACCCTGCTCTTGGTCGACGACAACACGGACTTCCTCGGCTTCCTCAGCGAAGAGCTGCAAGCCAACTACCGCATTCTGAAAGCCGAAAACGGCAAGCAGGCACTGGAAGTCATCCACCACGACATGCCCGACCTGGTGATTACTGACGTGATGATGCCCGTGATGGACGGCAACGAGCTCTGCCGGAAAATCAAGGGAAGCGACAAGACGCATCATCTGCCCGTGATGGTGCTCACCGCACGACTGGCCGACGAGAACGAGATAGAGAGCCGCGAATGCGGGGCCGACGACTATATCAAGAAGCCATTCAGCATGGATCTCTTCAGACTGCACATCGACCAGTTGCTCAAGCAGGGCCGAATCGTCGACAACGGAAAGGTGGATCCGAAGATCAGCAAGACGGCCATCACCACACAGGACGAGGCATTTATCGACAAGGCTACGCACTATATCGAGGAACATCTCTGCGACTCGGAGCTGACCGTGGAGCAGATGAGCGATGACCTGGCCATGAGCCGTGTGCAGCTCTATCGCCGTATCGTCAGCATCACGGGCAAGACACCGAGCGAGTTGATCCGTCTCGTACGTCTGCGCCACGCCGAGCGTCTGGTGGTACAAAGCCAGTTAAGTATCTCAGAGATCAGCTACATGGTAGGCTTCTCCTCCACCCGCTACTTCTCCCGCTGCTTCAAAGAACTCTATGGTTACCTGCCCTCGAGGTACAAGAAAAATGCGGAGTGAGCCTATATAGTAAGGTATAGATGAAAAAAGCACCAAAAAAAGAGGAGGGCAACCCGTGGGCTACTCTCCTCTATATCTTTTCTTTAGCTAAATGCCAATCGATTACTTTTCCAACAGTGCCTTGAATTTCTCCTCGAACTTATCCTTAGAGGCAGCACCGACAAACTTGTCAACAAGCTGACCACCCTTGAAGAACAGCACGGTAGGGATATTGCGCACGCCAAACTCCATGGCGATGTCGTCGTTCTCCTCAACATCGCACTTGCCAACAACAATCTTGCCGTCGTACTCCTGTGCCAGCTCAGAGATGATCGGAGCCACCATGCGACAGGGACCGCACCATGTTGCCCAGAGATCAACTACCAATGGCAGTTCGCCATTCTTATAAGTCTCGAAATTCTTGGTTGTAATTTCTACTTCCATTGCTTTACCTTTCTATTTTGTAACGTGATTAATTTTTGTTTGCAAAATTAAATAATAAAGTTGAGAATCCCAAACTTTTCGAATAAAAGATAGCCGACACTGAAAAACAGCAGAGCCTCGGTTCCGTTCCGATCATGGACTGAGACCCGGCATCTTCATCCTCATCTCCAGATTCCCAAAGCGGAAATGGGACTTGAAACGGCGGTAGCGGCTCTTTAGAAGGTGACGAGACGTGACCCGTCGGGCTGCTCGGCGATCGTGACCTTCACGGCATCTCCGGGCAGGATGTCCTCGATGAGCTCCGGCCACTCCAGGAAGCAGAGTGCACCACTATAGAAGTAATCTTCATAACCCATGTCGTAGACTTCCTCCAATTTCTTGATGCGGTAGAAGTCAAAATGGTAGATGAGCTCGTCGGTCGTGGAAGAACGATACTCGTTGACAATGGCGAATGTAGGGGAGGTGATAACGTCCTCTACACCCAACTCTTCGCAGATGGCCTTGATGAAAGTCGTCTTTCCGGCTCCCATCTTACCGTAGAAGGCAAACACGGTGTGCTCGCCCATGGCTTTGATAAACTCACGAGCCGCCTCGCGGATCGTGTCCAGTGATTGAATCTTTATCTCCATAATGATAAATCTATATTCTTTTCTTCTTTATATCATATGTATAAGGTATGCAGTCTCATTTATGCATTATCATTTATACACCATACATTATACATTCCTCAGTTGAGGAACAGTGTCATATCCTGCCTCCCGTCGACGTACTCCACGAGTTGCTTGCCCACCTCCACGCGTTTGGTTGTGGCACGGAGGAGCAGTTTGGTACCCGTTTCCTCATCGTCGACATTGAAGCAGAGCTCGGTCTTGCCCGGTTTTTCATCGATTAGTGAGAGCAGGTCACTGACCGTTGACTCGTCGAGCGACTTGCTCTTGACCGAGATCGTCAGCCGGTTGATACGCGTGTCCTTGACTTTGGCGAGGAACTCCACGCTCATCACGTTGAAACTATAGTACTGGCTCGTCGGGAAGCGCTTTAAGCACTTGGCAATGACATACACCGGCGAACCTTCCTTGAACCATCCTTGCCAGCGTGCCCAGTCGTCGCCGAAGAGTGCCAACTCGCCCGGACCTTCAAAATCCTCAATGGTGACAATGCCGAAAGGCTCGCCCCGCTTGTTGTAGCGCGTGGTGACTTTGGTGACCATACCGCCGAAGGTCAACTCACCACGCTGTGAGAGTTCCTCCCGGTTGTCGCGGTCGCCGACCTCAGCACAGCTGGTATTGCACAGATGGCGCAGCACGATGGCATACTCATCTAACGGATGAGCGCTGAGATAGATGCCGACGAGCTCCTTTTCCTTGCCCAAGCGCTCGATGGAACTCCACGGCTCGGCCTTGGGCAACGGCGGTGTAGCCACGGCAATGTCGCTGGCCATGGCACCGAAGAGCGAATTGGCAGCCTGACTCTTGTCCTCTTGATATTGCTGACCGAAGCGCACGATGAGATCGAGAAACACCTCACCTTTGGCATTGGGTGCGAGATACTGCTCGCGCTGATTGCCAAAGCAGTCAAAGCCTCCGCTGAGTGCCAGACTTTCAAAAGCCTTGCGGTTGACATCCTTCAGGCTGACACGCTCGGCAAAGTCGTAGATATCCTTATATGGTCCGTTGGATTCCCGCTCCTTGACGATGGCAGCTGCCGCGGTGGCCCCCATGCCCTTGATGGCAGAAAGACCGAAGCGGATCTCACCATTCTTGTTCACACCAAACTGCACATAGCTCTCATTGACATCAGGACCCAGCGTCGGGATGTTCATCGACTTGCATTCCTCCATGAGCTTGGTGATCTCACCGATGTCGCTATGGCGGCGTGTCATCAGAGCAGCCATGTACTCTGCCGGGTAGTGGGCCTTGAGATAAGCGGTCTGGTAGGCCACCCACGAGTAGCAGGTAGCGTGAGATTTGTTGAAGGCGTAGGAAGCAAATTTCTCCCAGTCGGACCATATCTTCTCAAGTACTTTCGGGTCGTGGCCATTCTTCTGACCACCTTCGAGGAAGAGCGGCTTCATCTGGTCAACGATCTTCTTCTTTTTCTTACCCATGGCCTTACGCAGAGCATCGCTCTGTCCACGCGTGAAGTTGGCCAGCTGACGCGAGAGCAGCATCACCTGCTCCTGATAGACGGTGATACCATAGGTGTCCTTGAGGTATTTCTCCATGCAAGGAATGTCGTAGGTGATCGGCTCCTGACCGTTCTTACGGGCAATGAACGAGGGAATGTAGTCCATAGGTCCCGGTCGGTAGAGGGCATTCATAGCGATCAAGTCCTCAAAGACGGTCGGCTTCAGCTCACGCAGGTATTTCTGCATACCGGGCGACTCAAACTGGAAAGTACCGATGGTACGGCCCTGCTGATAGAGTTTATAGGTGAGATCATCGTCAATGGGGATGTTGTCGAGGTCAATGACGTCGCCTGTTGTCTGCTTGATGACCTTGCAAGCCTCCTTCAACTCAGAGAGCGTCTTCAGTCCGAGGAAGTCCATCTTGATCAGTCCGGTAGACTCGATGACGTGTCCGTCGTATTGCGTGACGGCACATTTCAGTCCCGGGAAGTCGGGGTCGTCGGCCGTGGACACGGGAACCCAGTCGCTGATCGGGTCTCGGCAGATGATGAAACCACAAGCGTGAAGGCCTGTGCCTCGGATGGTGCCCTCGAGCTGACGGGCATATTTGATGGTGTTGCGCTCACGGGGATCGGGTGAGGCCATCGCCTCGCGTAGCTCCGGCGTGCATTTGATGGCATTTCCCAAATTCATCTTCATGCCGTCGGGCAGTCGGTCGGGAATAGCTTTCTTCAATGCGTTGGCCTTCTCCAACGGCAGTTTCTCCACACGCGCCACGTCAGCAAGGGAGTTCTTCGTGGCCATGCTGCCATAGGTGATGATGTGGGCACAGTTCTCGTGACCGTATTTGTCCATGACCCATCGGAGCACTTTACCACGTCCGTCATCGTCGAAGTCAGTATCAATATCCGGGAGATTGACACGGTCAGGGTTGAGGAAACGCTCAAACAGCAGGTCGTATTTCAATGGATCTATCTTCGTGATACCCAAACAATAGGCTACCACAGAACCAGCGGCGGAGCCACGACCCGGTCCCACCCACACGCCGAGCTCGTTGCGGGCGGAATTGATGAAGTCCTGCACAATGAGGAAGTAACCCGGGAAACCCATCGTCTTCATCACGTGCAGCTCGAAGTTGATATGCTCCTTGACGTTGTCAGGCAGCGGATCGCCGTAGCGCTTCTTCGCACCATCGTAGGCGAGTTTGGCCAAATAGTCGGCTTCGAATTTGATGCGGTAGATCTTGTCATAGCCACCGAGGCGGTCGATAACGGCCTGCGCCTTGTCGGGAGGCAACGGGTTCTCACCGTGCTCATCGGTGGTGAACTCCTTGAAGAGCTGTTCCTTGGTAAATTTCTTGTGCCATTCCTCCTCCGTACCGAAACTCTCAGGAATGGGGAAGAACGGCATGACAGGTCCGTGATCGATGCTGTAGATCTCTACCTTATCAAGAACTTCCTGCGTGTTGCGCAATGCCTCGGGTACATCGCTGAAGATGTCGTTCATCTCCTGCCTGGTCTTGAACCACTCCTGTTTGGTATAGAGCATACGCGTAGGATCATCAAGATCCTTGCCAGTAGCCAGACAGAGCAGGTGGTCGTGGGCCTCGGCAGTGTCTTTGTCCTCGAAGTGACAGTCGTTGGTGCAGACGAGCTTGATGCCTTCTTCCTTAGCAATCTTCATGATCGCGGCATTGGCGCGTTGCTGCAAAGGGAAGGTATCACGGTTAGCACGGATATTCGGGTCTTTAACCTCATGGCGCTGCAGCTCAAGATAGTAGTCATCGCCGAAGACACGGTGATACCAGCGGGCGGCTTCCTTGGCACCCTCGATGTCGCCTTTGAGAATCTTTGCAGGCACCTCGCCGGCAATACACGCCGAACAGACAATCAGATCCTCGTGATATTTCTCCAAGTCATAGCGGTCGGTACGCGGCCGATAATAGTATCCGTCGGTCCAGGCGCGACTGACAAGCTTGATAAGATTCTTATATCCGTGGTAGTTCTTTGCCAACACAATGAGGTGATAGCCCGACTTGTCACCGGCATCCTTGTTCTTGTCCTCCTTGTGATGGTGCGCCACATACATCTCACAACCAAAAATGGGCTTGAAAGGCTCCAGTCCGTCGGCCTTGCGCTGCTTGTTGACACCGGCACAATAGTCCGAGAACTCTTTGATGCCATACATCACGCCGTGGTCGGTAATGGCCATGCCCCTCATGCCGTCCTTGATGGCCTTGTCGACCAGGTGAGGCACCTTAGACTGACCGTCAAGAATAGAATAATGTGTATGTACATGCAAATGAACGAAATCTTCCATCAATTCTTCTTTTGAACTTTAAAAGCGTATAATGAGCATAAAACCGAGTGTAAAGTTACGTCTAAAAAGCGAGACAACCAAAAGTAGCATATAAAAAATTTGTAGGAGTGATAAAAAAGAATTAACTTTGCATGCAAGTGACAAGGAAAAACCGAAACTCTCTTAGAGCAACCATGGGAAAAAAGATACAGAAACTAAAGAAAATACGCATACACCGTGAGGGCAATGACACATTGCTTTACGGACTCATCTTTATCATCGCCGCCGGCGCCGCACTGTGGTATGGCTTTGACACAAAGTGGCCGTTTTGGCTGTTCTTCGTCGTCTTTGGTGTCGTCTATGGCATCGTCTTCAATTTCTACCAGTGTCCGATCAGATTCCTCAACATGGAAGACACCGATAAGATCGTCGTAGCGCCCGCTGACGGCAAGATCGTGGTAATCGAAGAGGTGGAAGAGAATGAGTATTTCCACGACAAGCGATTGATGATCAGCATCTTCATGAGCCTCTTTAACGTTCACGCCAACTGGTTCCCCGTAGACGGTAAGGTGAAGTTTGTCAAGCATCAGAACGGCAACTACCACAAGGCTTGGCTGCCCAAGGCCAGTGAAGAGAACGAGCGTGCCGACACGATGATCACCACAGAGCATGGTGTCGACGTGCTGTGCCGACAGATCGCAGGCGCCATGGCCCGACGCATCATCACTTACGCTAAGGAAGGCGAAGACTGTTATATCGACGAGCACCTGGGATTCATCAAACTCGGATCGCGTGTAGATGTCTTCCTGCCCATCGGCAGTAAGGTGATGGTGAAGATGGGACAAAAGACAACAGGTGACCAGACGATCCTCGCCAAGCTGCCCTAAATAGATAATGAGTAATGTATAATAGTGCATAAATAATAATGTATATTGTGCACAGACAAACAGAATTAGTATTCACTATGAATATCAAGAAACATATCCCCAACACGCTGACCTGCTGCAACCTCATCTCGGGCTGCATCGCTACGTGCTTTGCTTTTTTTCACGACCCGGAACTGGCATTGCTGTGGATCATCATCGGGGCCGTTTTTGACTTCTTCGATGGTATGAGTGCCCGTCTGCTGCATGTGCCCTCACCTATCGGTAAGGAACTGGATTCGCTGGCCGATGATGTGACGTTTGGCGTAGCGCCCTCCACCATGCTGTTCTCCCAGTTGCTCGTGATGGACTATCCCTCTTGGCTGCAGCCGGTAGGCGACTATGTGGCTTTCATAGCCTATATCATGGCTGCCTTCTCAGCACTTCGACTGGCAAAGTTCAATCTCGATGAGCGTCAGGCCATGGGTTTCATCGGATTGCCGACACCTGCCAACGCACTCTTTTGGGGCTCTCTGATCCTCAGCGCCAAGCATTGGGAGACGCTGTCGCCCTATATGTCCATAGCACTCATCGCCCTCATGCTCGTCAGCTCATGGCTGCTCATCGCCGAGATCCCGATGTTCGCATTGAAATTCAAGCACTGGGGATGGAAAGGCAACGAGCTCCGCTACTCCTTCCTCATCACTTGCATTCCGCTGTTGATCATCTTCCGTGAATATGCTTTCGCGATTATCATCGCATGGTACGTGGTTCTTTCTGTCATCAGCGACGCGAAGAACGCTACAAGCAACAAGTAACCGGCAAAGAAAGTGTATCGCGGATTATCTACTATCGCATTGCTGTTATGCAGCAATGTCTTTATGACATTGGCTTGGTATGGCCATCTGAAACTGCAACAGGCACACATCAGTAACCACTGGCCACTGATCGGCGTCATCGTCTTTTCGTGGTGCATTGCCTTCTTTGAGTATTGTTGTCAGGTACCCGCCAATCGCATTGGCTTCCAAGGCGACGGCGGTCCCTTCTCTCTCATACAGCTGACAGACAATAACACAATAACACATTATTATTATGGAAATAGGAGATAAACTGCCGGAGTTCCTGGGAATTGACCAGGACGGCAATGAAGTGAAGTTGAGCGACTTCCAAGGCAAAAAGCTCGTACTCTATATCTATCCGCGCGACGCTACGCCGGGATGCACCAACGAGGCTTGCAACCTGCGCGACAACTATCAGTCGATGCTCGACAAAGGCTATGCCGTCGTCGGCGTGAGCATTCAGAGTGCAGAGAGTCACAAGAAGTTCATCGCAAAATACAACTTACCCTTCCCCCTCATCGCTGATACAGAAAAGAAACTCGTGGAGGCTCTTGGTGCCTACGGCGAGAAGAAAATGTATGGAAAGACCACGATGGGTACCTTCCGTACGACTTTCGTGACCGACGAGAACGGTGTGATCACTGAGATCTTCCGTCCCAAGCAGATCAAGGTAAAGGAACATGCACAGCAGATCTTAGGCGCTGAAGCCTAAACGAAGCAACGGGAGGGTAATGACCCTCCCGATATTTGTTTCTATACAACAAAGAAAGGTAGCAAGACCATGGAAGAGAACAGAACAAAAGAATTTGAGGAGACCTTTCACAAAGACCTTGCGGCTTATCTCGAAGCCCACGATCTCATCGACAAGCACTTTCCCGAAGCACCGGACATCGAGGCGCTGTGGGCAACCATCGGCGAGAGTTATCTGCCCGACGCTCTGCGCGAGTGGAACCACTACCCCACCGTGGCACTCGGCTGGGTGATGTATATCGGTATGGCGATCGCCTACTATTGGGATGAGGACTGGGAGCGCTACAGCCATGTTCCCGACCTCTACAAGATGATGATCCTCAACACTGACTTCGATCATCTCGACGACTACATCCGCCGGCAGGTTCTTCGTCTCACCCCCGAGCAAGGCGAGAAGCTCCAACAGACTGTCGGCGAGTGTGCCGCACGTACTTACAATACGATCAGCCACCTTCATGTGGAGCCGGGAACGCCGGACGCTTTCCGTGTCTTCATCGCCGCGATCCATGAGATGTACTTGATGGGTGCTGCCTTGGAACTGAAATCATTGGGCTACCACATGGAGAAGTGTTGAATGTTGAATGATTCATCACTCAACATTCAACGCTGAGATAATTCTTCATTCATCATTCAACACTCAACATTCCATGAAGTACGTCCTTTCCCTCACCCCTGTCATCTTCCTGATGGCGTTTCTTGGTATTGTCATCCACGTCTACGGAACAGACGCGCTGTCCGGCGGCAGTCAGCTGGTACTGATCCTCTCTACGGGTGTCTGCGGCCTGATCGCCGTGTTAGGCTTCCACGTGCCTTGGAAGATCTTGGAGACAGAGATCAGCAACTCCATCGGCAGTGTAGGAACAGCCATCGTCATTCTGCTGCTCATCGGCCTGCTCTCCGGCACATGGACCGTCAGCGGTGTGGTGCCCACACTGATTTATTGGGGCATGAAGATCATCTATCCCTATGTCTTCCTACTCTGCTGTTGTGTCATCAGCGGCTTTGTCTCTGTGATGACAGGCAGCTCTTGGACCACTGTGGCGACTATCGGCATTGCACTCATGGGCATCGGCAAGGCACTCGGATTCAGCTATCTCTGTCCGCTGATGAGCATGACGATTGCCGCTCCCGGCTTTAAGATCTACCGCAACGTAGGCAAGACGGAAAAATAAGCCTTGGCTTTCTTTGCGGGTTCATTTCTTTGTTATATCTTTGTGCCCATAAAGCTAAAAGACATAAACAAGAAAAGATCATTTGCCATCAGTACGCTCTTGTTAGCATCGCTGCTGATCGTGATGCTGGCAGGATGCCGGGGAAAGGAGAGTACGGCTCAGCCCCGACGCTCCGTCTATTGTTGGCAGACGACCTTCTCGCCCAACGACTCGGCCGTGGCGGCATTCATCCGCCACAAGCATGTCACCCATATCTATCTGCGATACTTCGACGTGGTGATGACCAATGGTACGCCCATGCCCAACGCCAGCGTCAGCGTCGTGGGGCGCGTGCCCAAAGGCGTGACGGTGACACCGGCGGTCTACATCACCAACGAATGCATGAGGGTAATCGGGCAAAGTCACACTGGGGCAAAGGACCTGGCTGAGAAGATCCTGCAACGCGTCGGACAGATGACAAGCACGCTACAGCTCGGACCGATCAACGAACTGCAGATCGACTGCGACTGGACGATTACCACACGACGCACCTACTTCGATTTTCTCTCTGCCCTGCGCGATTTGGCACATAAGCAACGGCTACAGTTGTCGACCACCATCCGCTTTCATCAGCTCACACAGCCCGTACCGCCTGCCGACCGTGGCGTGCTGATGGCGTACAACACCGGTGATGTGCGCGACATCAACAACCGCTACCCCATTCTCAACATTGCCGACGTGAAGCCTTACCTGCACAATCTCGCAACCTATCAGCTGCCCTTATCCACCGCCTACCCCATTTTCTCCTGGCGTGTGCTCTTCCGTGGCGGGCATTTCGTCGGCATTCTCCACAGTGACGACGACTATCCGATTCTACCGGGTGACAAGATTCTCAGTCGCAGCGCTGACCTCCGGCATATCCTCGAAGCGCATCAGACCATCAGCGAACTGCATCCTGACGCGCATGACGAGATTATACTCTATGATTTGCAAACCAATAACATAAAAAGATTCCAAGCTTCTGATTATGAAAAGATCTATCATCGTTAGCCTCCTGCTGATGTCTGTCGGCAGATCATTGGCTTGCGTGTCCGAGAAACCTACGTACAACTATTACCTCATGTGCGTGGAGCCGGCACAGCAACAGACCGAGAGCAAACAGCTCAAAGCCATCAACGACTTCTGGAAACAGTATACCAACGGCCGTGTAGACAGCTATGTCAACGGTTGGGACAGCAAGACCGATACCGACGCGCCCACCTTTATCATGAAGCTGGCACGGCAGAAGAAGGACTACGAGATGGTGCGCTATCTCGGCTGGCTCAATAAATATCTCAAGATCAGCAGTGATCTCACTGACACCTGGGACTATCCTACACGGAAGCAACTGCTGCAACGCAAGCAGGTGCTCACGCAGATGCTCACAGCCGCAAAGGCTTACCGTGGACACAGGCTGTCGGCTCAATACCGTCTGCTCGCCATGCGCGCCAACATGCTCTTGGGCAACAACATCCAGAACATCAGCTACTGGAAGGCTACGTCTAACCGTATGCCACAGAGCGTCTACCGCGATATGATGGAGAACATCTATGCCCGCGCACTGCTCAAGACCGGTAAGCAGCGTGACGCATTAGAGATCTACGCCCGACAAAACGACCGGCAGAGCATGCGCTGGTGCGTGCGCCACTACCGCAATCTCAGTGGTATCAAAGCCATCTATGCCCGCAATGCCAACAGCCGTGTGCTGCCCTATCTCGTGCAGGACTTTGTCAACAACGTGCAGGAGACACAGGATGTCTACACCCGCCCGTCGGCTTTCGTCCCTGACACCGACAAGGCACAATGGACCAAGAAGGAATATACCCAAGCCATCGAGGAAGTGGGTGCCCGCGTAATCTATAAAGATGAAGTCCAGGCTTTCATTGCCTTCGCCGCACAAGTGCTGAAAGAGGGCAAGACCACAACGCCGGCGCTCTGGCACGAGGCCACCGGCGCCCTGCAATTCCTCCTCGGCAACTACAGCGCAGCTAAGACTTCGCTCGCCCAGGCCATCACTGCCGAAGGTACACAACGCATGCACGACAACGCTCGCACCATCGCGGACATCAACAGCGTCTACACTGAGAAGATGGACAACGGTCAGCAAAACCGGCTCATCAAAGAGATCGCATGGATGCGAAACATGAGCAAGCAGGCAGAAACAAAGGACGAGCAGGGCAACACCTACGTAGCGGATACCTATTTCGCCAACATGCTGCAACGCATGGTCTACAACCATCTTGTGCCAGAACTGCAGAAGCAGGGCAATGGCTATCTCGCCCTCGCCATGCTCGCCAATATGGACAACCATGACAATGCCGGCACACTGCCGAGCACAAGGAAGCATGTTCCTACTTACTTTCAAGAGACGAAAAGCTACGACTGCCTGCCGGACTGGTCGGGTGACTACTACGATGCTTTGCAGCAACTCTCTGTCGACTCACTCAAGCTGTTCGTCGCTTATCTCCACGCGCAGCACGCCGACAGTCCGCTCGCTGACGCTGCCTGCAAGAGCAGTTACCAGAGTGACGACTACTACAACGAACTCCTCGGCACACGTCTCATGGCCATGGGCCGCTTTGAAGAGGCAATACCTTATCTCAAAAAGGTAAGCACCGACTTCATCTACAACTCGAATATCTGTGGATACATCGGTCGCCGTAACTATCAGCAACCGCGCTGGTTCGTGCATCAGATCATCGCCGACACGCTGGAAACCGGTCCGCGCTCCGTCGCCATCACCGGTAATCAGAAACTGAACTTCTGTCAGGACATCACCAACCTGCAACACCGCTACCAAAACGCAGGCAGCGACACACTGCGTGCCCGTCTGGCTTACGATCTCGCCTCCATGCTCTATCAGGCCAGCTACGAAGGCGACTGCTGGTATCTCACCCATTACGACTGGAGTTGCATGGACACTGTGCGCACCGGCGACCGCGATCTGATCCTCGACGCCATCAACTATTTAGGGGAGAGTTCACTCAAAGGCGGCAAAGATCTGCAGTTCAACAGTCTCTACGCCCTGGCTTTCATCCGTCGCGACAACGCCGCCGAAGGCTATCCCTTCATCTATCCGGGTGAAAAAATCAACTTCCAAAAGCAGACAAGACAGTACAAGGCACTGGCACAACTCAACAACTTCCTCGCGCTCAATCCCGCCTATCAGTCAAACCGTTACGTCTCGCACTGCGATGTACTGCGGATGTTTCGTGAGCAGTAAACCGTTATTGTTATTAACAATAGTTATGAAAACTTAGTCATGATTATTTTGGATATTCCGAAAAAGACGCTTATCTTTGCATTATAACAATATAAACACAACACGTGGCAATGCCACACAACCATTAACATCAAAAACATTATGAAAGAACTGAAAGGAACAAAGACAGAGAAGAACCTCCAAGAGGCTTTCGCTGGTGAGAGCCAGGCACGTAACAAATACACTTACTTCGCTTCCAAGGCACGTAAGGATGGCTACGAGCAGATCGCAGCTATCTTCGAGGAGACTGCTCAGAACGAGAAGGAGCACGCTAAGCTGTGGTTCAAGTATCTCGAGGGTGGCGACATCAAGAGTACACGCGAGAACCTCAAGGCTGCTGCCGAGGGTGAGAACTACGAGTGGACTGACATGTACGCCCACATGGCTAAGGAAGCTGAGGAGGAAGGCTTCACAGAGATTGCCTACAAGTTCCGTGCTGTCGCTGCCATCGAAAAGACACACGAGGAGCGCTATCGCAAGCTGTTGAAGAACATCGAGGATGCTCTCGTCTTCAGCCGCGACGGTGATGCCATCTGGGTTTGCCGTAACTGCGGACACGTTGTCGTTGGTCCCAAGGCTCCCGAGGTATGCCCTGTCTGCAAGCATCCGCAGAGCTTCTTCGAGCTCAAGGCCGAGAACTTCTAAGCAAGGGGAGTATGTGCTCCGCTGACTATCAACGGAGCCATCATTGATAAGAAGATCAGCCCGAAGCTGATTGCCTTTTAGCAAGATAATAACGTTTTCTTAGCAAGACTATAAAGTCATTATAGGAAAAAAGCCATAAAGTAGTGATCATCCCACAATGATCACTGCTTTTTTTATGGGATAACCATTCAGCGATTAACTCTCGCACAGAGACACGGAGAACACGAAGGAGACCCATAAAAACCAAGAAAAGGAGCAACAACATCGCGTCGTCACTCCTTCAGATAATTCTTTAAATTGTTTATTAGGAATTCCTTGCCGACATAACTCTTTATGTCTAAGCTCAACCGAAGCTCCCGAAGGAGCAACTGTATAGATTCCTTTCGAAAAATAGAATATATAATTAGTTCCAATTAGGCGAGTTGCTCATATTTCAAATCCCACACATCAGCGACTGGTTTAAACACCACCTTGCCTTCAACAATGTTCAGGCCTTTGCGCAGGGCAGGATTTTCTTCGCAAGCTTTGCGCCAGCCCTTATCAGCTAATTGCAAAGCGTATTTCAATGTGGCATTGGTCAGTGCCAGTGTCGACGTGTTCGGCACGGCACCAGGGATATTCGCAACACAGTAATGCACGATGCCGTCTACTGTATAAACCGGTTCGGCGTGTGTCGTCGGATGAGACGTCTCGAAGCAACCTCCCTGGTCGATGGCCACATCCACCAACACCGTTCCCGGCTCCATCAGGCTGAGCATGTCGCGTGTGATCAAATGCGGTGTCTTATCACCGGGGACAAGCACCGAGCCGATAATGATATCTGCATCTCTTAACTCCTGCCGGATGTTGTGCTCAGAAGAGTAGAGTGTCGTCACATTGGCCGGCAACTCGATGCTCAACTGACGCAGACGGGGCAGAGAGATATCCGTGATCACGACATCAGCGCCCATACCCGCGGCCATACGCGCGGCGGCCTCACCGACAGTTCCACCGCCGAGGACAAGCACTTTCGTCGGTCTCACGCTGGGCACGCCACTGATGAGCTTGCCTTTTCCGCCTTTCGTTTTCTGAAGATAATAGGCTCCATTGAGAACAGCCATGCGTCCGGCTACCTCGCTCATCGGGCGCAGCAACGGCAGACTGTGGTCGGCTTCCTCCACCGTCTCGTAAGCCAGGCACACTGCACCACTCTTGATCATTGCCTCAGTCAACGGCCGGTCGCTGGCAAAATGGAAGTAGGTGTAGACCAACTGGTCTTTACGGATCAGAGCATACTCCGGTTCGATAGGTTCCTTAACCTTGATGATCATCTCCGACTGGGCATAGACATCCTCTATTGTCGACAGTATCTCTGCACCTACGTGCTCATATGCCGCATCGGGGAAACCGCTACCCTCCCCGGCTGTATGCTGTACAAAGACTTTATGACCGTGTTTGATCAACTCGGCGACACCAGCAGGAGTCATGCCTACACGACTCTCACCCTGCTTAATCTCCTTTGGAATACCAATTCTCATCATAGGACATTAGACTTTAAGGAAAATATATTGTTGAAAACTCACTCCATGACTTCCGTCATTCCATTTACAAAAATAAGCGATTTACGAATATGTTGAATCATTCGCAAATCGCTTTTTAGCATATTTAACGCATTTGTCTCACCTAATAACTGTCCAGCGAATATCTCTCACGCAGAGGACATGAAAAAGAGTTTGCCTTATAGAGTACACAGAGTTATATGAGTAATATGAGCAAGCTGCAAACGAACAAGCGACAGGAAAGAGAAAAGAGCTGTTCACCATATTGCGCCTTGGCGTAAACAAGGTGAGAAATTCCAGTGAAGCGCAGGGGTTTCCATAATTCTCAAATTATTGATAAAAGAAAAGTATCAATATTCAAGAGCACCTTGGCAGAAAATTAGTGTGGGTCAGTTATTGTTTGTTTGGGAACGGCGATTCTACAAACATATACTGTTGCATGAGTTAACAAGACGATCTCTTGCCGTATATCGTTTTTCATCTTCTTTGTTGAGTAAACTGACATTTTTCCGCCCTTCTCCTTGCGATTTTCTGAACCAACCACTATGTCGCTCCCAATTTTGCGATCTTTGAGAGCTATTTTATAAGTAACTGATACACAGAATAATACAAACATATGGCAATTTTCCCCTCCAAGAAAACAGTCATTTTACCATGAAATTCTGTCGATGTTGCCTATCAGAAAGGTACTTTGACAACATAAGCCGGAAAAAATCGATGACTCATCTTTGTTTTTTCTCATTTTCAAGTTTCCCTGCTCTCTGGATCACGACTCCGCGGTGATGCCCTTTTGTAAAGATTCGTTTATTCAAATTTTGAAGAAGACAAAGTGACGGATACAAATCTGATGGATAAAAGTTGTTTATAACAGCAAATGCTACGAGGATATTCTACATTGAATTTATTAAATCAGCAAGGCTGATTCCTATGACGACACAACGTAAAACACCATGACAATGCCATAGCATCAGCACACATCAGACCTCTCACCAACCAATCCCAAACAATGGGAAATGGTCAATGAGAGGCCTGACTTCTTTTCTAAGCTTTCTCACGACGGCCTTTGAAGGAGGTTTTCAACAACCTATTGCCATTCAGGCGCACCGAACACGAAGGTTCAGACTTCTCGCTTTAGTCTTTTCTCAAGTCATTGATGAAGGTGACAGCCTGTGCAATCATAGCGATGGAAGCTGTCACGACAATCATAATCGTTACCATGTCTTAGTACTCCTTCCTAATATTTCCTGTTTACTATTTACATTGCAAAGGTATGGCCAAAGAAGGAAAGAAAGACAATGTATCAGCCGATTGTTTGCTTTTACCCTTAAAAGTTGATACGCATCAAGCCTTTGGGGGCAAACTGGCAACCATGAACGTCGTACATGTCAAAGGGGCACATACATGTGCGACGTGTGCTTCCACAATATCACTGCACTTTGACGAGATCATGTCCGAGGACCGCATGCCCGTCACGAAGGCAGCAGACCGAGGGCACCAATGGGACAAAGTCAAAAAAAACGCCCGGGACTATAGCCTCGGGCGCATTCTCTCATTTTTCAGTTCGAGCTAACGATTACTTCTGAGCAGCAGCAGAGTCTGCAGGAGCAGCAGCAGAGTCTGCAGGAGCAGCAGCGCTATCAGTGTCAGTAACTGCTGTAGTGTCAGAGTCAGTTGCAGGAGCAGCGCTCTGGTTCTTATTACCACAAGATGCGAAAGACATAGCTGCGATAGCTACGAACATAAAAACTAATTTCTTCATTTTCTTTGCTTTTTAAATCTGTAAAACAATCATTTGTTTATTAACAACGCTGCAAAGGTACGCATTTTTTCAATACGTTGTTCCTTTTTTAGCAACTTTTTTAAGTCTAACTTGTAACTTTTTTGAAACACATTGATAGTCAATACCTTACAAACTGCAAACAAAAGTTAACCACAGCTTTTTCCCTTCTTGTTCCTGTCTTCAAAGCCGCTTCTTGCATTGTTTCCACCGTCAGCGCCTCTGTCCTACAGCCTTCTATCCCTCTCTTCTTCCTTTCTTCTTCGCTCCATCCTTGACGATACACTTTATATGCATTTAGTTCTGCACCTTACAGACTCCTTGTCCTACACCTTATATATAATACGCGCGCGAGACGCACGTACTTCTAACACCTATCACAAGCGACTTTGCCGCTCATCCTTTATTGTTCCTTGCATTAGAATACCGGGGGCTATTACCAGTGTCTGTATCACCGCCGTCCCACATTCCGCGCCCCTTCATGCAACTATCCATCCTTGCGCGCCACTCTTCATCCATAAAAATCAAGGGTAAACAAAAGGGGGTGGACTACGAAATGCCACCCCCTGCCGGCTATTGAGTTATCTGAGATCCTATTGAAGAATTACGCCGGCATATAGGAATTCCAAATAGGGCTGTACATCAAAGTAACAAACGTAATCCTGTAAACTCAATATTGTATTCAAATCTTCGAACACAAAAATACTAAAAATACTCCAAAGTTGTCACTTTGTTAACTTTCTTTAACCGCGCCAAAATGTCTCCATACAGTTACTTTTTATACCTTTGTGCGACAATACACACGACCGAATATGCAGAAATATATCCATTGCCTCATCCTCACAGTGTTACTGCTCATGGCATTACCCAGCCATGCCATACTCAGGGAGCGCGACATCAGCAGTTCGCTGTCCATCTTGCGTCAAGAGCTCAACACCTATCGTCACGACCTCGACAAACAGCAGAACGACCTGCGACTCCAGCAGCAGATGGTTGTCAAGGAACTGATCACTGTGGGCAACCAAAGCCAGCAAAACGCACTGATGCTCTATTCTCAAAAGGAGGGCAACATCTTTGACCTTACCTACGCCTGCCACGCAGCCACGGAACAGTATAAGCAGTTCCGCAACAACGCGGCACCCTTCCGTGACTATATCACCAACACCAATACCGAGGTCAGCCGTTATGACAGTCTGATCAACGACCTGAGTAACATGTACACCGGTGCGCTCACGCCCAAGGCCAAGATCGACCGCAACGTGTGTTTGACGCTCGCCATCCATATCCGGCGTACACTGTCCGACAACAACGACCAGATGAAGCAATACATCACGCTGTATAACCAGACGGAGCAGGGGCTCAAGAGCCTCAACGACTATGCCAACATGCGCTACGGCGAGATACAACGGAGCATCTTCAACAATGGCGGCGAGAACTATATCGCCATCCTTCGCAACCTCAGCAAGGAATACAACCTCACGCTCACCTCTGTGCTGATGAAATACCGGCCGATACATCATGCGCTCTCGGAATGGGACGGAAGGGTCATCTTAGGCTTCTTCATCGCACTGTTCATCGGTGTGCTGATCGCCGTAGGCCTGAACTATCTCATCATCGGCTTTATCTTCACCTACCTCGTCAAGCACGGCAAGATCGACTTCCTCTTCCACTGGTTCGACAAGCGCAAGGCGAGCATCCAAGCATCATCGGCGTCTGACTGCTCCAAGCAGCTATCCGGAGAGGATGCTGACAATTTGGAGATGATCCGCACCAAAGCCTCGTTCACCGCTAAACGCCGCACGATCATCGCTACGACGACGGTGATCACCTTTGCGCTGATGCTGGGCTTGCTGCGTCAGGCCGTGGCTCAGAACTTCTTTGTCATGGCTACCGGTCTGCTCATGGAGTTTGCGTGGCTGATGGCTGCCATCCTGCTCTCGTTGCTCATCCGCCTCGATGGCGTGCAGATCAAGAACGGACTGCGCATCTACGCCCCCGTGCTGACAGTGTGCTTCCTGGTCATCGTGTTCCGCATCATCCTCATCCCGAACACACTCGTCAACCTCGTCTTCCCCCCGATGCTGCTCATCTGCGCTGTGTGGCAATGGCGTGTGGTGAAGCATTATCAGAAGCGGTTGCCCAAGAGCGACGTGTTCTACACCACGATGTCGCTTATCGTGTTTGTCTTCAGTGTGGTGGCCTCACTTGTCGGCTACACGCTGCTCTCCGTCGAGGCCTTGATATGGTGGACGATGCAGCTGACCTGTATCCTGACGATCACCTGCGTGTCATCGCTGCTCAAGGGCTACGGCAACAATCCCCGCCATCGCTTCTTCGACAAGGATACGTCGATCATGCGCACGTGGCTCTTCCGTTTCTTCTACTATGCCCTGCTGCCGATTTCCGGTGCACTGTCCATCATCCTGTCGATCTATTGGGCGGCTGACGTGTTCAACCTCAGCGACACCACGCTACAAATCTTCAGCATGCGACTGATCGACACGAAGAACTTCACCTTCTCCATCTTCAAAGCCGTGCAGGTGGTGATCCTCTTCTATCTCTTCTCCTATATCAGCCATACATCGCTCAACCTGCTCCACCACCACTTTGCGCAGAGCGAGCACGACCGCGCCGCCGAGGAGAACCGGCGAGAAGATCCGCAGGCTGTGGTAAGCCGTACGGCCATGTGGCGTAACGTCATTCAGGTATTTGTCTGGGGCATCTGGCTGTTGATCTCGATGAAGATCTTCAATATCGACAACTCGTGGATCGTGGCTATCTCCGCCGGTTTGTCCACAGGTATCGGTTTCGCCATGAAGGACATTCTGGAGAATATCTACTACGGCATCTCACTGATGGCAGGCCGTATCCGCGTCGGTGACTATGTCAGCATCGACGGCACGCGCGGCACCGTACGCAATATCTCCTACACCTCGACGATGATCGAAGCCCTCGACGGCAGCATCATCTCGTTCCAAAACTCCCAGCTCTTCACCAAGAACTACAAGAACCTGACGAAGAACCACGGCTACGAACTCGCTGTCATCCCCGTCGGCGTAGCCTACGGTACCAATGCCGCAGAGGTAAAAGAACTCATCGCAGCTACCGTGAAGCGCATCGAGCGGAAGAACTACATCAAATATATCAATACGGTCTTCGTCAACTTTGGCGACAATTCCATCGACTTCAAGGTGCTCGCATGGGTCGATTCACGCAAACAGATCTACGCCACGGGTGAGATCTACGAGGCACTGTACAACACGCTCAACGAGCATCAGATCGAGATGCCGTATCCGCAGCGCGACGTGCACATCAAGAGCGACAGCGCCATGACGCTGAAAGATACCCCAAAAGCGTAACGAGAAAAAGAGGTGAGCTACTCAAAGGTGTGCATCACCCTATATATAATAAGGAGGGAGACGACTAACGAATGCCGTCTCCCTCCTTTATTTATACACCGCGAAACAACTTTCAGGAACTTAGCCGAAGCTAACATAGCCCCACAACGGCGCTTATTCCCCCAGCGTCTATGGCCCTTATAGCTTCACCGCCACGCGGGCGCCATTGTATTTGACCACCTTACCTTTGACCGCATGATCGATGTCGATACCCTGGACATGCGTCGGACTGACAACGATGATATTGAACTGACGGCTCTTCAGCATACCATTGAAGGATCCCTTACGGGCACCGATGGTCAGCGTATGCTGGCGCTCGTTCCATGTCATCGGGATGGTGGCATAGCGGCCCTTCTCATAGTTGTAGTTGGTATTCTCGTCCTCATAGAGCGTGAAGCTGCCGTCACGCCCGGCGAAGACATAGAGATCGATGGTCTCGGCAGGCTTCTCGTCACTCCATTCCATCTCCGGTCCTACGGGCAGCAGACTGCCCTCAGGCACAAAGACGGGAATGCGCTCCAAGGGAGCATCGGCCGTAATGGTCTGCCCACCGGCATAATGCTTACCCGAGAGCAGGTCGTACCAACCACGCTGAGCGGGCAGGTAGACCTCACGGCTACGTGCCTGATACTTCGCCACGGGGCAAGCCATCAGCGAGGGACCGAACATCCACTGATCCTTGACATTGTATACCTTGTCATCGCCATTGAAGTCCATCACCAGTGCACGCATCATCGTATAGTCACTGAAGTGCACGGCACCGGCCAGAGAATAGATATAGGGCATCAGCCGATAGCGCAGACGGTCATACCACACTATAGCCTTGTAGGCAGGATGCGACTCCGGCGCGATATTCCAAACTTCACGCAACGGCCACTGACCATGGGTACGGTAGAGCGGAATGAAGCATCCGAACTCATTCCAACGGGTCTGCAGCTCACGCCACTCCTTCAAGTCGGCGTTTTCCTCACCGGTCTGATCATAGAGCTGTTGGGCTTTGACATAGCGGTTCTCCACCGAGAAGCCACCCTGATCCATCCCCCAGAAAGGCAGTCCGGCAAGGTTATAGTTCAGTCCGGCCGTCATCTGCGCGCGCATGTCTTCCCATCGTGTGCCGATGTCACCGCTCCACGTTGCTGTGGAGTAGCGCTGTTCACCGGCAAAACCGCTACGGGTGAGCAGGAAGACGCGCTGGTTGGGATTTACTTCTCGCTGTCCATTGTAGATGGCATCGGCGTTGGCGAGTGAGTAAGCGTTAAAGTACTCGGTCGAAGAGCCCATGGCTGTCGGGCCGCTGAGCGCCTTGCGATACCACATCGGCGTGCAGTCGCGCACATTAGGTTCTGAAGCATCCATCCACCAGGCATCGATGCCAAAGTGATATTTCGAGTAGAGATTCTCGTCCATCTGCCGCCAGAACATCTTGCGGGCACCTTCGGCATAGGCATCGTAGAACGAGTTTATATAGCCGGAACCCACCCAGTCGCGAATGGAATCGGCGATACTCTGATGATACATCCATCCGTGGGCATCGAGCTCCTGGTAGTTTTTCGTGTTGGGATAGAACTTTGGCCACACTGAAATCATGAAGCGTCCATGCATCTGATGCACGCTGTCGAGCATAGCCTGCGGATTAGGGTAGCGCGAAGCCTCGAACTGATGGCTGCCCCACTGGTCGTCGGCCCAGTAGTTCCAGTCCTGCACGATGTTGTCCACGGGGATATGACGACGCCGGAACTCCGCGAGCGTCTGCTCGATGTCGCCGCTGGTCTTGTAGCGTTCCCGGCTCTGCCAAAATCCTAATGCCCATTTCGGCAACACCTGCGCCTTACCCGTCAGCGTGCGGTAGCCGTGGATGAGTTCGTCGATAGTGTTTCCGGCAATGAAATAATAGTCGAGATCCTTGGCCATCTCGCTCCACACGGTCAGTTGCTGCTGGCGTTCCTCACTGCACGGAGGCGCTACTCTCAGCGAGCAATACGACACATCGCCGTCGGGCAACCAGTCGATGAGCAGCTTCACCTTCTGTCCGGCTTTCATCGGAACGTTGAACCGGCACGCATTGGGGTTCCATGCCTGACGCCAATGTTCGGGCACTACCTCCTTGCCGTCGACATATACTTTGGTATATCCGGCGTAGTAGAGATTGAAATGATAGTCGTTGTCGGCGGGTGCTTCCAGGTATCCTTCATAGGTCACATGGGCACCGTTGAGTTTGAAACCGGCAGGCAGATGGCTCACGTCGCCGTCGCTGTTGCGCTTCAGTGCCAAAGCAGGCAGGCTCACCTCATAGCAGATGCTGTCCTCGGCCCGTGTGATGGTCTTTCCGTCACGGTCGGTGTAGGTACCGGTGAGGCTTCCTGCCTCTCCGTTCTTGTCATAAAGACGGAAAGCGCGGTTCAACGGCAGGTTCTCACCCGGGTTGCCAAAGCGACAATAACTGTAAGAGTCCCACAGGATGCCATAGCCTTTGTTGCTCACCACAAAGGGCACGCTGACCTTGGTGTTGTACTGATAGAGCTCCTCGTTCAGCCCCTTCATGTTCAGCTCGTTGGCCTGGTGCTGTCCCAGTCCATAGAGAGCTTCGCCCTTGTTGTCGGCAAAGTGCAGCAGCCACGTCCACCCGTGCTTTTGCACATCGGTGAGATGGCTGTCCACACCAATCTCGCGCTCCGGCACCGTGTAGGGGAAGAGTTGCTTGCCACCGGTGTCCTCAGCGAGGATCTGCTTGCCGTTCTCGTCGTAGAAGCGGACGAGTCCCGTCTGTTTGTCGACTTTTGCCACGACCGCCGACGTGTTGATCTTCACGTCTCGGCTGTCCTCTGATACCGAGTAACTGAAGGCAGGCATCGGCTGTTTCACGATGATAAGACTCTGCTTCTCGGGAAAAGTCTTCTCGCGGGTAGCCTCCACACGGATGATTTTCTTGCCGATGACCTGCAGGCGCACCCATTGCGGATCGTTGGGACCGGGATGGGCTACCTCCACGGTGATGAAGTTGCCGCTGCGCGTAAACGACGCTGCTGATAAGCCCATGCTGGTGAGCAGTATCAGGGCGGACATCAAGTATTTGTGCTTGAAGTACATGATGATATAAAGATAATGATTGATTGCGATTCCTATAGAACTGTCCTCTCAGTCCTTGACATATTTCTTGCCTTGAAACAAGTAGATGCCCTTCGGCAGTCCAGCCTCCCGGATATTGCTCACATGGGTTTTGACGATATGTCCACAGAGATCATAAACTTTGCCCTCATGGCTTTTCTCAGTGGAAACGAGGCTGATGGCAGTCGTGGGCGGCACCGGATAAGTACTCTCGTAGTCTTCCTTCACCTCACTGACGCCTGCTGTGATGCCATCCAAATCGTATTGGTCACAGACCGATCCGTCGCGACGGTAAACAATGGTCATCGTGTTGGAACCCGTAGCGTTGGTATCCCACACAAAGGGGATGACGCCGCCCTGCATGGCCTCCGCGGTGACCAACTGATACCAGTATTGTCGGCTCTCGTCGTGCTTGGCCTGCATACCCTCCGAAGCGGACAAGGTACGACGGACGGCACCGTACTCTCCGAGGATGACAGGATAGCCTTTGTCGACAAAGGCCGCATTGAGACTGGCAAAACTATTCTTGACCGACTGTTCCTCCTGCGTGGTGGAGATGTGAGTGGCACGCTTCGGACCGTGTCCCACCCAATAGTAATAGGCCGAAGCGGCATCCGTGTTCTGACAGAAGTTATACGGGTCGTAGCAGTGGATCTCTACCATCAGCCGGTCTTTAGCCGTGTCGCTGATGCGGCTGGCATCGAAAGCTTTGCAGGTTTGGCCAATGTTAGTCGTCGGTCCCTGCACCACGAGCACACGCTTGGCATTATTACCACCCGTCGCTCTGACGGCATCGACAAAGACATTCTCGTAGTCGATGAGGCGCTCAGTGAACTTTATGAGGTCAGCGTCGGAAGGATTCCACGGGTTGCTCAGCATCAGCGAGCCACTGGCATCCGGACTTGCACCGCCCACGCCCGGCTCATTGAGTCCGGCAAAGATCACTCGCTCGTCATAGTCCTTGAGCGCATTGGCGATGTTGGTCCAGAGCTTTCGTAGCTGTTCTTTCTTTACACGGACATCAGCACCCGTGGTGAATCCGTCATATTCCAGCCAACCGCCATCCCAATGGTCGTTGATGACAACATAGAGTCCGGCGTTGATGCAGTAGTCGATGATCTCCTTGACACGATTCATCCACGCCGGATCGATGGTCATCGCAGCCTTGTCCGCAATATGTCCCATCACCCAGGCACAGGGGATGCGCACGCTTTTGAAGCCCTGAGCCTTGACGGCATCGAGGATATGCTGCGTGGTTTTTGTCGGTTGCCACGCCGTTTCGGAGGCTGTACCGCCTTTACTTGTGAAATTGTTGGCATTGTCACCGGCCTCCAGCGTGTTGCCGAGGTTCCATCCGGGAGCCATATAGTGCGCCATCTGTGCGGCGGTGAGGTCCATCGTCTTCATGCCGGGATGCTCCTGAGCGAAGGCTGTGGTGAGAGAGCTCGTAAGGAGCAGGGCGAGATAGAGTTTCTTCATACAGATCAAATCTTATTATCCTATTACAAGTAGATGAATGGACTGGTTGTTATGGATAACGCACCAGTCCATTCCATATTATTCTATTTTCAAGATTAATGGAGTTTTCCGGGAGTCTCCACGCTGTTGATGGTGACCTTCACCTTAGTGGGATCTACGAGATCTTTCCACAAGTTGTAGAGTTCAACAGTCCACACCACAGCACCCTGGCACTCACCGGGCAGCGTAGCGAAGACCGAGTAGGTGCCGTCGCCCTTGACCGTAGTACGTCCGAAGCTGCTGCCGCCCCAGTAAGAGGGACTCCAGTCGGCGTCAGCATAGCTCAGCTCTGTCTTGTAGCTCTTTGCGGCACCGCCCTTGAGATTGCCGTCGATGCCCTTGATCGTGAAATTGACGATCATATTGCCGGCAAAGTGAAGACCGGAAGCGTCCACGCCTTTCTGCTTGGTATTGCCGTACTCATTATAGATCTCGATGCGTCCGTCGGTACCATTGCCGTCTTTGTTGACAAACTCAGTCTTGGAGAAGTCCATGCCCACAGTCGGGTCGGTGTCGAGTGCAATGTTCAAGATCTCAGCCTTCACCTTCGACGCGTCGACGAGGTCGTTGTCGAGATTGTTGATGTCGATGCAGAAGACGACAGCACCATCAGCGGTCGTTCCGCCTGTCTCCATCCAAACGGTGTAGGTACCGTCGCCCGTGATGCGGGCGTCATACTTGTCACCCGTGAGTCCGGACCACCGTGACGGATCCCAGGACGCGTCGGCATATTCCAGTCCGGCAATGTTTTCCTTAGCGGCTCCGCTCTTGTAGTTGCCGTCGATTCCACTGATCTTGAAGGTCACGGCCATGGTGTTGCTGAAACGGATAGAGGTAGGATCGATGACAGAGTTGCCCTTGGTCGTACCATACTCGTTGTAGATCTCGATGCGTATACGGCCGTTGTTCTCCAAGTCGCCGGTGACGAGTTTACCCGATCCGTTCGGTTTGATCTCGGAATACGGGCGCACGGTGCGCAGGCAGACGCCATAGTGTCGCAGTGAGTTACCGTTTTTCATGATACCATTGCCGTCGAAGGTCAGTGTGTTGGCATAGTTGCCGTCGACCTTGCTTGCCGTTCCGGTCCAGTAGAAAGCCTTGCCGTCATTAATGATCTCCTTGCCGTCGCGGTAACCGGTATAGGGCAGGAAGATGGAGTTGCCGTTGCCGGCAGTGAAGCGGATGCCCTTCACGCCATTGACTGTATCGAAGGTTTTCTTGGTCTTCGCGATGAGTTCCTTCACCTGGTCGAGTGTCGGCATCTGAGAATAGAACGGGAACGAGCCGTCGATGTCGAGGTTGTTGGTGAGGTCAAGTTCCGTGTTGGCGATGTCACCGGTGGAGTAGTCAGCGTTGTCCTTGGAGTACTGTTCGGCAGTCTTGTCGCCGTAGCCGAAGTAAGCGCCCACGCCTTCCTCGTTCTCTGCGCCGATGTTGCACTTAGCCCACGTAACGCTAAGTCCGAGATCGACATATTCTATCGTCTGCTTCTTGGTGGTGAGCTGCTTCACGGGTCCGTAGACATATCCGTCGCCGACCTTGACGAAAGCCTTATAATAATAGGTGGTGCCGGGCAGCAGACCGCCCACGGTGGTGAGATCAAAGTCACGGCCGTCAGACAGCTGGTCTTTGTTCATTCCGATCTTCATGCCTTTCTCCACCGTGCCGAGGCCGTCGAGTCCGGAAAAAGAAGCTGAGAAGGTGGCCTTGGTGTAGCTGATGTCGGTGGCATCGAGCGTCTCGGCTTCGGCATCGGTAGCGACGAAGGTCTTCACCTCACCATATTTATATACCTTGTTCTGCAGACAGACATAGGTGGCATAGTGGTAGGTGGTGCCGGTGTGGAGACCACTGAGACAGGCCCGGATGGTGTCGGCCGACAGAGAGCCGCGCACTTTTGTGCCGCCGGCGGTGGGATTGTCAGCAGTGGAATACATCACACCGACCTCATAACTCGACGGATCGGCAGAGGAGAGATCATCAACGGTGCCGTCAATGGCAGCGCTGACAGCCGTCACAGCGGCGTCGCCCGTGGTGATGGAGGTGACGATCGGCGTGGTCGACACCGAGTAGTCGTCATCGTCGGAACAGGAAGTGATGATGAGTGAGGAGGCCAGCAGCGAGGTGGCCATCACCATCAATCCGGGAAAATATTTCAGTTTCATGATAACTTGCTTTATAGTAACACTAACAATTGATGCTGGACCGTCTGCATTCCCTCAAGCCGTGGAGAACCGACGACTCACGTCGTTTTTGTCCTCCCTAACTTGATGAATGAAGCCTAGATCCAATATCTATGAAAAAATATAACGGTCTTTATTTCCGTGGGCCACGGGTGGCACGATGATGCGCCTTGGCATTTGCCGGTTTGATAAACGGCGTACCGGTATCCATCTTCACGTCCACTGTCACAGAGAGCGTCTTGGTGAAGCAGCACTGAGCGGCGAGTCCTGCCGTGGCACCCCAAGGATTGACGATATAGCGACGTACGGTAGTCTCCTTGTCACCGGCTCCCCGGTCGATGGTAGCGTCGTCGAAGATGATATCCTTACCGTCGGCTTGGATGCCCTTCACCACGACGTCGCAGTTAGGATGGTCACCGAGCAGTTTCTCAATATCGAGATAGATACCATAGACATTGTCGCAACTGCCGTTGATGGTGAAGGTATAGCTACCGTCAGAGCCGTCCTTGACAAACACGTCGTCGCTCTGCTGGGTCTGCCAATCCGGGGTGAAGAGGTGAAGACCACCCTTATAGGTCTTAGCCACTCCGGCGCGTACCACACTCCACTGATAGCCCATATACTGATAGAACTTACCCTGGTCGTCGTACTCGCGTGCGCCCCACACGATATTGTCCAGTCCACCGGTCTGCGGATTGCAGTTGATCTCTTGGCTGAAGCCGAGGATACACAGGCTGCTCTCATTGGTTGTCATCACAGCGCGACCGTCCTTACTGATGGCAAAGGTGGGCAGAGCGGGCGTGAAGGTGTAGACGCCTTCCTTGCTCAGCGTGTAGCTGCCCTTGGTCTCGTTGCCGTCGGGAGCGGTGAACGTGTAGCTGTGGTTGCTGCTGTTCATCACGATGGTGACATCCTCAAGGTTGTCGATAGCGTCGAAGGCGGTCACGCCCTTAGCCTTTCCGTCCTTGGTGTACCAGTCAAAGCCGGTGAGCTTATAGGTGATGATGCGGTCGTTCTTCGGTTCCACGAAGTCCATCCATCCGTCTTCCATGGTTGGGAAGACCTCCACCTCTGGAGCCTCGTAGTGGTCGGCATGGTCTTTCGACACGAAGTTGAAGCAGAGCCACCACTTGCCCTCGCCGGAGGTGTCGGGATTGCGAAGGATGGCGAGACGCAGCTGGTTGTTGGTCAGCGTGACGATATGGATGTCCTTTTGCCATCCTACGGCGTCCTGGCGGTTCTCCCAGTTGGGCGAGTGGAGCAAAGGAACGTCGGTCAGATTGATCTTGTGATTGTCGAGATCGAGCAGATAAGTGCCTGACAGAGCCTTGGCAACACCGTTAGGATCATAAGTCACACTCTGCACGTTGGCTCCATTCTTCAAGTCGAAGGTGATGGAACTCTTCATGAAGTTGCCCGACTCGTCTTCGTGGTTGGCAGCGGGATCCCAGTTGCTCGTGAAGTTATTCCACTCGGCATTGGTCGCCGACGGGTCGCCATAGGAGACCTCGCCCGAGCAGAGTCCATAGTTGCCGTTGTCGGGAATCCACGTCTTGCTCTGTCCGACGCCACCGGTGAGCATGGTGTAGAGCTCATTGTTGACGAAATCAGCACAGAACTGGTCGACGGTGAAGTGAGCAGTGTCGCCATAGACATAACCGCCACGCGTGTTCACACCGAAGAGCACGTCGTAGGTGCCCGGGAACGGAATCTTCAGGGTGACGTCTTTCTCCTGCGACCGTCCCTGCGGCTCAATCCAACTGACCTGATAGCGATCGGCCATGAGGCTCTTCAAGTACACGATGTTAGGGTTTTGTTCGTCGTGGGTGATGGTATAGGCCTGGCCTTCGACGAGATCAGCCGTCATGACATCCTTGTCGCCGAGGTCGTAGTCATCGGGCGAGCATGCTGCCATGCCAAAGAGCATGAGTGCCGCCCCTGCTAAGGCATAGATATAATGATTGATTTTCATAATGAGATTGCTATTTAGTCCATTCTTAGTTGATGGTGAAAAGAAAATGTTTTTGATCCAGGATTACCATCCGACATTCTGCTTAAGCAGGTTGTTGGAGCGCTGGATCTGAGTGAGTGGTATCTGGCAGAAGCCACGTTTGCTCTTGATGTTCTCGGCTTTGATGGTCACCGTCTCTTCCCTGCCGCCGGAGACAACTTTCTCTCCGCTGGCTGCTATCGTGTTGGCGGCCACGTCGATACCCTGGCGCAGCAGATCCCAGTAGCGGATGCCCTCACCGATGAACTCGAGTTTACGCTCTTTGAGGATGTTGCTTTCAGTTACAGGCAGCTCGCGGTAGCCGTTGCTGAGCGTGCCGTCGCCCTGCGTGAAAGCGCGTTTGCGAACCTCATTGAAATAGGTCTGAGCCTTCGGCGAACCGAGTTCGGCAGCCATCAGCAGCACGTCGGAATAGCGCATGAGCACATAGTCCTGCGGTTGGGAGATCTGGAAGTCACCGGCCATGAGGCCCTGATAGTAGTGTGTCATCGACCAGGAACCGTCAGCGCCCTTTGTCCACTTCGAGCGAGGCGTGTATTTCTTGATGGCGAAACCGGTGTATTCGCGCTGGTCGGAGGCCACCTTCTTCCAGGCATTGAGCTGCGTGATGCCTTCCTGGGCCATGTTGATGATCGACGCACTCTGGCGGCTGTCACCGGCGGCGAAGTCGTTCCATGTGGCTGTGGTCACCGTGGCGCCGCCCCAGCCTTGGCCGTAGGGCACACAGATCGTACCGCCGGTGCGCATACCGAACATCACGATGGAGCGGTTGCCGCCGGCGTTGCCGTTATAGTCAGCGGTGTAGTTGAACTTCATACTCAGCACGGTCTCGCTGTTGCCGTCGCCGGCATAGGTCGAGTCGTTGGTCCAGTTGCCGGCAGCTTCCTGCACCCAGTTGTCGCTGGCAGCTGGCCAGAGGTTCTTGAACTGCGGCACGAGGCTGTACTCTCCGCTCTCGATGACATCCTCCAAACCGACCAGAGCCTTGGTTGCTGTCAGTCCGCCGGGCATCTCCTTGCGCTCGTTGTTGTTGTAAACGCCGTCGTAGAAGAGATAGACACGGGCGAGCATAGCCTCAGCAGCATACTTGGTGATGCGGCCGTCGTTGGCTGCTGCCTGACTCTTGGGGTAAGCGCTGGCCGGGATATTGTCGGCCGCGTAGGTCAGATCGTTGACGATGAGCGCATAGACGCTGTCGGGATCGGCCTGAGGAACGTTCTTGTCGGTAGGCGTGGTGATCAGAGGGATGTGCCCAAACATACGCACCATGTCGAAATAGCACAGTGCACGAATGGCGCGTGTCTCGCCGAGGATGCGGCCCTTGACGGCGTCGGAGCTCCACTGCGTGCCCTGGGTCTTGAGCAAGAGTTCATTGCAGTTGTAGATAGCCTTGTAATAGTCTTCCCACAGGTCGTTGTAGATGTTGGTCTGAGAGGCGTCCTGGCTGATGTCGAAACGGTCTACGACCTGGGAGTTGCGGGCGTCATTGGCACCCGTACCACCGAAGCACTCGTCACTCATATACTCTGCTGCCATCTGGAAGGTGAAGGTCGGGCCGAGTGACACGGTGCCCTGCCAGCCGTCGTAGCAACCGATGAGGGCGCGGTCGGCGTCGCTCTGGTTCTTATAGTAGTTGCCCGTCGACGTCTCTGTCTTCGATGAGACATCGAGGAAATCATTGCCGCAGGAGGTCATGCCCAAGGAGAGCAGTGCCGTGGCGGCGATGGTGAATATCTTGGTTTTCATTGTCTTCTGAGATTAAAGGTATTAGAACTTGAGATTGATACCGACCAGACAGGTGCGTGGCCGTGGATAGTAGCCCAGATCCACACCGCTGACCCATCCGTCCATACCGTAGCCCACTTCAGGATCCATGCCGTTGTAGTGAGTGAAGGTGAAGGCGTTCTGCACCTGGAAATAAAGGCGCGCCTGCGAGAGATAAGACGTGTGGATGAGCTTGGCAAAGTCGTAGCCCAGCGTGATGTTGCTGATGCGAAGGAACTTGCCGTCGTGGATGAAGAGATCAGAGAACTGATAGTTGATGTTGGTGTTGGTCACACGCGGGATCTTGTTGCTCGTGCCCTCACCGGTCCAGCGGTCGAGGATCTCTGTCGTGTAGTTGGCCGTGGTGGAACCCACATTGCGATAGCTCTGCACGATCTTGTTGCCGGTCTCGCCGTTGGCAGTCATGGAGAAGTCGAAACCTTTGTAGTCGAATCCCAGCGAGAAACCGAAGGTGAAGTCAGGCATGCCGTTGCCAAGGTTGACCTTGTCGGCGTCGTTGATCTTGCCATCGTGGTTGACATCGTAGTATTTCACATCGCCGGGCTTGGGATCAGCCTGCAGCACACCATTGCCGTTGGCGATCCAATCTTTGATCTCTTGCTCATTTTGGAAGAGTCCGGCTGTCTTGTAGCCCCAGAAATAGCCGATGGGCTCGCCGTTGCTGGCGCGATAAAACTCCGTAGAGTTGTCGTAGAGCTGATTGGTCTGTCCGTGGATGATGCCGTCCTCGTTGGGGATGTTGCCGACCTTGTTGTGGTTGTAGGCACCGTTGACGTTGACGAAGTAGTTGAAATCGCGGCCGATGCGATCGTTCCAACCGAGTCCGACCTCCACACCGATGTTTTTCACGTCACCACCATTAATATATGGTGCACCGGTTCCTGCCGTGGCGAGGATAGGCGGCTGCACGAGCCAGTCTTTCGTGGTCTTGTAGTACCAGTCGAAGTTGACGTTGAGCTTGCCGAACACACGGGCGTCGAAGCCGAAGTCGGTCTGCTCAGAGGTCTCCCAAGTAATGTTTTCGTTGGCCAGACGCGTCACGCGCGCTCCCCACTGGTCGGCTGCTGAACCCTTTGTCGTACCGAAGTTGTAGTAGACATTGTTGAAGGATACAGGTGCAGTATACATGTAGTTGCCGATGTTTTGATTACCGACCTGCCCCCAGCTGCCACGGAGCTTGAAGTAGTCGACGACCTTGCTGACAGGCTTCCACCATTTCTCATTGCTCATCACCCAGCCGGCGCTCACCGAGGGGAACCAGCCAAAGCGGTGACCGCGGGCAAAGCGGCTCGAACCATCGCAGCGCAGCGTGGCCGTGGCCATGTAGGTCTCTTTGTAGTTCCACGACAGACGGCCGAAGTAGCTCACCATGCGCTCTTCGTCCCAAGGCGAACCGCTGGCGCTGAGTCCTTCCTCCTGCGACTTGGCGGTGCCGTTGCTCACCCAGGCATAAGGCCAGGTGTCGAAGCCCTCACGCAGGGAACCGTTGGCGGCATAGAGGCTGCTGCCATTGGTGCGGTAGGCCTCAGTGCCGAGCATCGCGTCAAAGAAATGCTTGCCGAGTGTCCAGTTGTAGGTCAGCGTGTTGGTCCAGGTGATGCCGAAGCCGTCGCTCTTGCTCTGGCTGGCTGTCGTGCGCGTGTCGTTATAGCTGTAGACCGAGAAATGATAGAGCGGGTTGAAACCGCGGTAGTCATTGGAGTCGTACTTCACGCCGAGCGTCGTGCGGAACTTCAGGTTCTTGATGAACTGAAACTCCGCGAAGGCGTTGGCGGTGATGGTGGCGTTTTGCGACTTGTTGATGTTGTTGACCATCATCACGCCGTAAGGATTGCCGTCGGCATTGTACCATGGGCTGTTGCTGGTGTCGTTGTAGGGACTGCCATACACGCCGTTGTCGCTGTAGACCGGCGCCAAGGGCGATGTGGCGAAGGCCGCGCGCAAAGAGTTGTTGTATTGGTTGCCGACGTTAAGTCCGCGCTTCTTATAATAGATAAAGGAGACCTGCTCACCGACCTTCAGGAATTTGTCGATGACGTTGTACTCTGAGTTGACACGGAAGTTGTAACGGCTGTAGTAAGAGACATCCTTACCGCCGACGATACCTTCCTGGTTCATGTATCCCATGCTCATGGCATAGTTGCCACGGCCACTGCCGCCTGTGATGCCAAGGGTGTAGCTCTCGGTTTGCGCGTTGTCCTTGAACATCTGGTCGACCCAGTCTGTGTCGTAGATCTGACCGGCCGTCGGGTCTGTGATGCCCCAAGTGGTGACGTTGCCGTCAGCGTCTTTCTGAGTGTAGTAGCTCTTCCAGTCGTATGCCTGACCGCCGGAGTTGATATTCTGCTCGTCCATGATGGTCATGTACTGCTGAGCGTTGAGCATCTTCACCTTGTGGATCGGCTTCTGCCAGCCCTTGTAAGCGTCGAAACTGACCACCGAGCGGCCATTTTTACCGCTCTTTGTGGTGACGAGCACCACGCCGTTGGCCGACTGCGAACCATAGATGGCGGCGGAGGCTGCGTCCTTCAGTACGTCGATGCTCTCGATGTCGGCAGGATTGAGCGTAGCGATGTCGCCGCGGATGCCGTCTATAATATAAAGAGGAGAAGAGGAACCGGTGGTGCCGATGCCTCGGATGTTGACCTTGAGTCCCTCACCGGGCTGTCCCGACTGCGAGATGATGGTCATACCGGGGGTCTGCCCTTGCAGGGCCTGCAGAGGATTGGTGGTGTTGAGTTTGGCCACATCGTCGCCCTTGACCTGAAGGGTAGCGCCGGTGACGAGCTTTTTCTTCTGTACGCCGTAGCCGATGACTACGACATCGTTGAGCGAGTTGGCCTCTTCGGCAAGCTGAATGGTGAGGTCGTTGCCTGCCACCTTCACTTTTTGCTGCACAAAGCCAATGTAGGAGACGAGAAGCGTCTGACCGTCATTGGCCTCCAAGGAGAAATGTCCGTCGAGATCCGTCACAGTACCTGACTGCGCGCCGATGACCTTTACCGTCGCTCCCGTGAGCGGCTCGCCATCAGTGGCCGACTTGACCGTGCCTTTCACAATCTTGGCGTAGAGGGCTGAGCCTTGCAACACGCCGATCGCCAGAAACAGCAAACATGCTATTAGGGCCATTTTACATAAGATAGATTTGCGCATGGTTGGTTGAGTTTTAAATGTATAATAATTGATGTAGGTATGACAACCTGGTGTTGATCGTTATTAGGAATAACACTGCAAAGTTAGGTTTTTTCTAACGAAACAGCCTGCAACCATGTTACAGAATAGGTACACATATGTTACATATTTGGCATTTACCGACCGGCGGAAGTGCTGATATGATGCAAGAATCGCATAAATGTGGGGTCGGCACCAATATTTTCGGGCTTGCATTTCACGGTATCAGCAGAAAAGCGTAACTTTGCACACATATTTATACGCACATGGATTACAAGATGATCGTGCTCGATCTCGACGGCACGCTGACAAATAGTAAGAAAGAGATGACACCCCGCACGCGTGACGCACTGCTGAAAGCTGAACAGCGGGGCGTGCGCATCGTACTCGCATCGGGCCGCCCCACCTATGGCATCACGGCACTCGCTGAGGAACTGGACCTGAAGACTTACCAAGGTTTTATCCTTGCCTTCAACGGCGGACGCATCACCGACTGCGCTACGGGCAAGGTGGTCTTTGACCAACCTTTAAATCCTGAGGTCGTGCCCCCACTCTACGAGGCCGTCAAGAAACACGGCATGGAGATGCTCACCTATCAGGACGAGAAGATCGCGGCAACGAAGAAGGCCAACAAATATGTCCTCCACGAGGCGTTCATCAACAAGATGCCGGTCGTGGAATACACGGATTTCATCCATCAGATCCGCTACCCGATCAACAAATGCCTGGTCGTCGGCGACCCGGCTCCGCTGCATGAGCTCGAGCTGCAACTGGCCGGGACGTTCAAAGGCATGATGGATGTCTACCGCTCGGCCGGGTTCTTCCTGGAGTGCGTGCCGCCCGGCATCGACAAGGCTCACTCGCTGAAGCGTCTCTTTGAGCTGATCGGCATCCGCCGCGAGGAGGTCATCGCCTGCGGCGACGGCTACAACGATCAGAGCATGATACGCTTCGCAGGACTCGGCGTCGCCATGGCCAACGCTCCGAAAGACATACAGGACACGGCCGACTACATCACTTACAGCAACGAGGAGGATGGTGTGGCGCACGTGGCCGAAAAGTTTATCCTGAAATAGATCTGTTGGGAAAACTGACATTTTTCGGCCCTTTTCCTTGCGTTTTTCTGCACCAAGGTGTCCTTTGCGCTGAATTTTACGATTCTCAGCTTATTTTTGTAACATACTGATTGTCAGGCAAATACAAACAACATCGAGAGCTTTAGCGCTCAAAAAGCCTCTTTAGTCATGAAAAAATTGCTGAAAGCATGTCCCAAAGTACCTTTCTGATGCTGTCATCTAAGCTTTCTGACCCGGTCATCTCGGCTTTCTGACCTGATCATCACGCCGAGATGACCAGGTCAGAAAGCCTCTTTGATCACTTCATCTCGGAATTCTCTCTCAAAGCGCCTTCCTCGCTTCTCCAGAATGAAAGCTCATGGTGAACTACTTTTGTAAGATTCTTTGCAACTAAACGGCGGTCCGTGCTCATCTACTCCTTAATTGTATATAGCGCTCGCTGTCAATAAAGGCAGCTTTATTGTTCAGTTTTGCCAACTCTTGAAAACAATAGGTCAAACATTGTAAAAATCCTGATTTTTAAGCGCTTAAAAGTTGCAACCTATTATTTTTTTCCTTAAATTTGCCATCATAAACGGACGCGTTGAGAACCGCGTCGCTATCGTGTCTAATCATTCAATCGTCGTGCCTTATGAACTTACCTGTTGTCTTTTGGCTTATCCCTTTGGCCTCTGTCTGTGCCCTGATGATGGCATGGCTGTTCTTCCGTAACATGATGAAGGAAGACGAGGGCACGCCACGCATGAAGGAAATCGCCCTCTACATCCGTCGGGGTGCGATGGCCTATCTGCGACAGCAGTACCGGGTGGTGCTCATCGTGTTTATCGTGCTGGCCATCATCTTTGCCATCATGGCCTACGGCTTCAATGCCCAGAACCCGTGGGTGCCGTTCGCCTTCCTCACGGGCGGTTTCTTCAGCGGTCTTGCCGGTTTCTTCGGCATGAAGACGGCCACCTACGCCAGTGGCCGTACGGCCAACGCGGCACGCGAAGGACTGCACAAAGGACTGAAGATCGCGTTTCGCTCCGGCGCTGTCATGGGGCTCGTCGTCGTGGGACTCGGCTTGCTTGACATCGCCGTCTGGTTTCTGATACTCCATGCTTTCTATAGCGACGTGGATCCACATACCGCTCTCATCACCATCACCACAACGATGCTCACCTTCGGTATGGGCGCTTCCACACAGGCACTCTTCGCCCGTGTCGGCGGCGGCATCTATACCAAGGCGGCTGATGTCGGCGCCGACCTTGTGGGAAAGGTGGAGGCTGACATCCCCGAAGACGACCCGCGCAACCCGGCTACCATCGCCGACAACGTGGGCGATAACGTCGGCGACGTGGCCGGCATGGGCGCAGACCTCTATGAGAGCTATTGCGGCAGCATCCTCTCTACGGCAGCCCTCGGCGCTACGGCCTTTGCCATGAGTGCCGGAGACATGCAGCTCAGAGCCGTCATCGCACCGATGCTCATCGCCGCCGTCGGTGTCTTCCTCAGCCTGCTCGGCATCTTCCTCGTGCGCACCAAGGACGGCGCGACGATGAAAGACCTGCTCCACGCCCTCGGAATGGGTACAAACACAAGTGCCATCCTCATCGCCTTGGCTACCTTCGCCATTCTCTATTGGCTCCAAATCGACAACTGGATGGGCATAGGATTCTCAGTGGTCAGCGGTCTCGCCGCGGGAGTGATCATCGGACAGGCCACGGAATACTATACCTCGCAGAGCTATAAGCCGACACAACGCATCGCCGAGGCCAGTCAGACGGGTGCCGCCACGGTGATCATCAAGGGCATAGGCACGGGGATGATCTCTACTTGCGTGCCCGTGCTCACCATCTCGGTGGCTATCATGTTGAGCTATCTCTGTGCCAACGGCTTTGACCTGAGCATGAGCGCGGCCAGCATCAGTCACGGACTCTACGGCATCGGTATCGCCGCGGTGGGTATGCTCTCCACACTCGGCATCACGCTCGCCACAGATGCCTACGGTCCTATCGCCGACAACGCAGGCGGAAACGCCGAGATGAGTGGTCTCGGCGAGGAGATACGTCACCGCACTGACGCACTCGACGCACTCGGCAACACCACAGCCGCCACGGGTAAGGGCTTCGCCATCGGCTCAGCGGCCCTCACCGCACTGGCGTTGCTCGCCTCGTATGTCGAAGAGATCAAGCTGGCCATGAGCCGCGCCGTAGCCGACGGACGGCAGTTTCTCGATGCCGCCGGACAGGTCTTTGAGCCAGCCAAGGCGACAATGCCCGACTTCATGAACTTCTTCCAAGTCAACCTGATGAACCCGCGTGTCCTCGTCGGAGCCTTCCTCGGTGCCATGGCGGCCTTTCTCTTCTGTGGTCTGACCATGGGCGCTGTGGGACGCGCCGCCGAGAAGATGGTCAGCGAGGTGCGCCGACAGTTCCATGAGATCAAAGGCATTCTTGAGGGGAAAGCCACTCCGGACTACGGCCGATGCGTCGAGATCAGCACGAAGTCGGCACAGCACGAGATGATTCTGCCCTCGCTGTTGGCCATTATCATTCCCATCGTGGTGGGTATGGTACTCGGCGTGGCGGGCGTCCTCGGCCTGCTCGTCGGTGGACTGGCCGCCGGCTTCACTCTCGCCGTGTTCATGGCAAACGCAGGCGGTGCCTGGGACAACGCCAAGAAGAGCGTCGAGGGAGGACGCTTCGGCGGTAAAGGATCGCCTTGCCACAAGGCTACGATTGTCGGCGACACCGTCGGTGATCCGTTCAAAGACACGTCAGGACCCTCACTCAACATCCTGATCAAACTGATGTCGATGGTGAGCATTGTCATGGCCGGACTGACCGTGGCATGTATGTAAAAGGATAAAAAGAAAGGCGCGGCAACAGTGCCGCGCCCGTATTGTAGTTTCTTTGATAAGTCTAAATCCTGTATCCCACACTGATCGTCCAGCACTTGATGCGCTCACCGCCGCCGGGAAGCTTACCATCAGACTGATAGACCTTCGACAGCGGAATGCTGTAGCGAAGGTCCACGATGACGCGCTCATACTCCACAGCAACACTCACAGGCACACTCCACAGCACATTGCGCAGACCATTGCCCTTGGTATTTGTTTTCTCAATGTCTGTGGAGTAAGTGTAACTGCCGTTCTCGTTGACCTTGACTTCCTGGGACTCTGTATGCGTGCGGTTCCATAGTCCGATACCCGCCTGCAAGCCGGTACCCACAGAAAGCTTGTCCGTCGCATACCAACGTGCCATCACGGGGATCCTGAGATAGTCGATCGTGAAATAACTACGGCTGAGGACATTGTAAGTCCCTACCTCCGGATGATCCAACACATTGTCTTTGTAGTTGCAGCCCTCGCGCGAGTAGTAGGCTCCCACGCTGACGGCAAAAGGTGCGCTGATACGGTATTCGAGATCAACGCCGGCCGTAGCTCCCGCCTTATACTTACTCTTCATCGTCCCCACATCATTGACAAGGCTCTCGTCGCTGATGGTGGAGAGATTGAGACCGACATGCGGTATCACGGAAAACGTACCAGGATCTACTTGTGCCCAACCCATGGTAGACATGCCCAGCAGGGCGAATAGTACTGCAATGTGTTTCATATTTTCTTTTATATTAGGAACTGTTTCTTTCTCAGCAAGGGCTGATCCTCCTTATATATATTAAGGAGTCTACCCACTTCAAAGTTAGCAATATTCTCTTTCTCCGCGCCCCTTCAGCACGAAAAATACGCCTTCTTCTCAAATTATTGCTCAAATATTTGGTAGACTCGCAAAGTTTTCGTAATTTTGCACACCGTAACAGAGAGCTCCACACAGAGCCTCTCACTACAAGCATAGGGGCATAGCCCAGCTGGTTTAGAGCGCTGCAGTCACATTGCAGAGGTCATGGGTTCGAGCCCCATTGTCCCTACCAAGCCGTCCATAGCATATCTTTGCTTTGGGCGGTTTTTGTTTTATTTGCGCTGTCTTCCTCCCTTTGTCTCTTGCCATCGCCCGCCCCCTCCCTTCCTCTCCATTGCCTTCTCCACCCTCTCCCCTGTTTTCTCTCTCTTCCTCCTTTGCTTCGTCTGCCTTCGCCCCTTGTTCCGCCCTTGTCCCTTTTGGAGTTCTGTTCGTCGCGATATATCGCGACGCTCCCCGCTCCTCCCCTTCTCCCCCTCCTTCCGCGCAGTTTTTCCGCAACATTTTCTTCTTCTTCCTGCACTTTGCCAGGAAAAAACCGTAACTTTGCATCTGCCATCCTCTCCCCGGCCCATGAGTCTCTTCTTCTCTCCCCCGGCTTTGCCGATGGTCTCGAAAGCAATCAACCAGCAAAACACGCTAAAGTATATGCCAGAACAAAAAAATACCGCGCCCCGTCGCAAAAAGGCTTCCACACCCATCGACCCCACCTACGGCCACTTGCAGCCGCAGGCCATCGACGTGGAGAAAGTGGTGCTCGGTGCCCTGATGATCGACAAGGACGCCTTCTCTGTCGTCTCTGAGCTCATTCGCCCCGAGACCTTCTACGACACGAGCCACCAAAAGATCTTCAAGGCTATCCAAACCCTGAACATGGAGGAAAAGCCGGTCGACATCCTCACCGTCACCAATGAGCTGGAACGAGAAGGTACCATCGACGATGTCGGTGGACCGAACTACATCATCGAGCTTTCCTCTCATGTCGCCTCGTCTGCGCACATCGAGCAGCACTCCAAGATTCTCAAGCAGAAGTTCCTGGCCCGTCAGCTCATCTCCTTCGCCAGCGACATCGAGACCAAGGCCTTTGACACCACCGTCGACGTCGACGAACTCATGCAGGAAGCCGAGGGCAGCCTCTTCGAGCTCTCGCAGAAAAACATGAAGCAGGACTACACCCAGATCGACCCGGTCATCCGCCAGGCCATCGACACCCTGCAAAAGGCTTCCGCCAACACCAGCGGTCTCACAGGTATCCCCTCCGGCTTCACCAAGCTCGACGACATGACCTCGGGTTGGCAGAAGAGTGACCTCGTCATCATCGCAGGACGTCCTGCCATGGGCAAGACCTCGTTTGCGCTGTCCATCGCCAAGAACATCGCCGTCGACTATCAGACCCCTATCGCCTTCTTCTCGCTGGAGATGAACAACGAGCAGCTCGTCGACCGTCTCATCTCCAACGTCTGTGAGATCGAGGGTAAGAAGATCATGAACGGTCAGCTCGCCCGCGACGAGTGGGAGCGCCTCGACAAGAACCTCTCACGCCTCACCGGCGCACCTATCTACATTGACGACACGCCGGGACTCTCCATCTTCGAGCTCCGTACCAAAGCACGCCGTCTCGTCAGGGAAAAAGGCGTGAAGATCATTATGATCGACTACCTGCAGCTGATGAACGCCAACGGCATGCGCTTCGGCAACCGCCAGGAAGAGGTCTCCACCATCTCGCGATCTCTCAAAGGACTGGCCAAGGAACTCGACATCCCCATCATCGCCCTCTCACAGCTCAACCGTACCGTGGAGAACCGTGAGGGCATCGAGGGCAAGCGCCCGCAGCTGAGCGACCTGCGTGAGTCGGGAGCTATTGAGCAGGATGCCGATATGGTGCTCTTTGTCCACCGTCCCGAGTACTACCGTATCTATCAGGACGAGAAGGGCAACGACCTTCATGGCAAGGCACAGATCATCATCGCCAAGCACCGTAAAGGTGCCACGGGCGACGTTCTGCTGACCTTCCAAGGACAGTACACCCGCTTCATGAACCCTGAGGATGCCCAGTTGGCACCACTGCCGGGCGAGATGAACGGCGGAGAGTTCATTGGTTCCAAGATGAATCAGGACTACGGCGGTGCCCAAGAAGCGGATCCTTTCGCCGGTGATCCACTGGCCGGTATGCCTCCAGACGCCGATGGCCCTGCGCCATTCTGATAAATTATTAGAAAATCAAGCAAAAAAGTTTCAGATTATTTGCTCGTGTCGACTTAATTGTTTACCTTTGCACTCGCAAACAGAAATAGATACGAATCAACACATAAGGTTATGGTAAGTTTGTACATCCTTCTAAGCATTATTATTAGCATTCGACTGTATCCCACAGTTGGAAGTGAGAAGGTGTGCGTGCATGTCTGACGGACAACAACCATACAGAGCCTTTCCACTTCCATGAGTGGGAAGGCTTTTTTGTTTGGGCATGTTTCAGGAAATAACAGAGAAAGCAAAAACATTAATACATTAAAGAATATGAGCGACAGACTTTACATTTTCGACACGACGCTCCGCGATGGCGAGCAGGTGCCAGGTTGTCAGTTGAACACAGTGGAAAAGATTCAAGTGGCCAAGCAACTGGAACTGTTGGGCGTGGACGTCATCGAGGCAGGCTTCCCCATCTCCTCACCGGGGGACTTCAACTCTGTGGTGGAAATCTCCAAAGCGGTGACATGGCCGACTATCTGCGCACTGACACGTGCAGTGGAAAAGGACATCGACGTAGCCGCCGAGTCGCTGAAATATGCCAAGCACAAGCGCATCCATACGGGTATCGGAACCAGTGACTCACATATCAAGTATAAGTTCAATTCCAACCGCGAAGACATCCTGGAGCGTGCTGTACGCGCCGTGGCCTACGCCAAGAAGTATGTTGACGACGTCGAGTTCTACGCTGAGGATGCCGGACGCACCGACAACGAGTATCTCGCACGTGTGGTAGAGGCCGTCATCAAGGCCGGTGCCACTGTGGTCAACATACCTGATACCACCGGCTATTGCCTCCCCAACGAATACGGTGCCAAGATCAAGTACCTCAAAGAGCATGTCGACAACATCGACAAGGCGATCATCTCCACCCACTGCCACAACGACTTAGGCATGGCAACGGCCAACACACTCGAAGGTGTACTCAACGGCGCACGCCAGGTAGAGGTGACGATCAACGGCATCGGCGAGCGCGCTGGCAACACTTCCTTGGAGGAGATCGCCATGATCCTCAAATGCCATAAGAACATTGGCATCGACACAAACATCAACACACGCAAGATCTATCCTATCTCGCGCATGGTCTCCTCGTTGATGAACATGCCTGTGCAGCCCAACAAGGCCATCGTCGGCCGCAATGCTTTCGCTCATTCCAGTGGTATCCATCAGGACGGTGTGCTGAAAAACGTACAGACCTACGAGATCATCGACCCGAAAGACATCGGACTCGACAACAACGAGATCGTCCTCACCGCACGTTCCGGACGAGCTGCCCTGCGCTATCGTCTGGAGGTCAACGGCGTGGATATCAAGGATGAGGAGACGCTCGACAAGATCTACAAGCAGTTCCTCGTGCTCGCCGACAAGAAGAAAGAGATCACCGACGACGACGTGCTTATGCTTGCCGGTGCTGACCGTACGGAAAATCACAGCGTAAAGCTCGACTATCTGCAGGTGACCACCGGAAAGGGTGTACGCTCCGTGGCAAGCATCGGACTGGACATCGCCGGACAGAAATTCGAGGAGTGCTCCACAGGTAACGGTCCTGTCGACGCTGCCATCTCTGCGCTGAAGCGCATCGTCCGCAAGCAGATGACGCTCAAGGAGTTCACCATCCAGGCCATCTCCAAGGGCTCCGACGACGTCGGCAAGGTGCACATGCAGGTGGAATACGACGGCCAGATCTACTACGGCTTCGGTGCCAACACCGACATCGTCACCGCTTCCGTCGAAGCTTATATCGACTGCATCAATAAGTTCAGAGTCAAATAACATAGCAGAATCCTATAACACATATTATATATATGAATACCCTGTTTGATAAGATTTGGGACAGTCACGTCGTTCAGATTGTCAAGGATGGTCCCACTCAGTTGTATATCGACCGCCTCTACTGCCACGAGGTGACCTCACCTCAGGCCTTCCAAGGCTTGCGTCAACGCGGACTGAAGGTGTTCCGCCCGCAGCAGGTCTATGCCATGCCCGACCACAACATACAAACTCACGACCAGGACAAACCCGTCGCTGATCCTGTGGGACGCAAACAGATCGACACGCTCGACAAGAACTGCAAGGAGTTCGGTGTCACTGAGTTCAAGATGAACACGCCCGAGAATGGTATCATCCATGTCGTAGGCCCCGAGACAGGTCTCTCCCTGCCGGGTATGACCATCGTCTGCGGTGACTCTCACACCTCTACTCACGGAGCCATGGGAGCCGTCGCCTTTGGTATCGGTACTTCTGAGGTGGAAATGGTACTCGCCTCGCAATGCATCCTGCAGCAGAAGCCAAAGTCGATGCGCATCAACATCAACGGTACGCTCAAGCCGGGCGTGACCGCCAAGGATGTCGCTCTCTACCTGATGTCACAGCTCACCACGTCTGGTGCCACGGGCTACTTCGTGGAGTATGCCGGCGATGTAGTGCGCAACATGAGCATGGAAGGCCGTCTGACGCTTTGCAACCTGTCCATCGAGATGGGCGCGCGCGGTGGCTTCGTAGCACCAGACGAGAAGACGTTCGCTTATATCAAAGGCAAGAAATATGCGCCGAAAGGTGAGGACTGGGAGCGTGCCGTGGCTTATTGGAAGACACTGAAGTCCGGCGACGATGCTGTCTTCGACCGCGAGGTGACATACGACGCAGTCGACATTGAGCCGCGTATCACCTACGGTACCAATCCTGGTATGGGTATCGCCATCAACGGCACCATCCCCACACTCGACGAGATTCCCGAGAGCGACCAGGCTTCGTTCAAAAAGAGTCTGAAATATATGGGCTTTGAGCCGGGCGAGAAACTCCTCGGTCACCCCATCGACTATGTGTTCCTCGGTGCCTGCACCAATGGCCGCATCGAAGACTTCCGTGCTTTCGCCTCTCTGGTCAAGGGACATCACAAGGCCCCGAACGTGGTGGCTTGGCTCGTCCCCGGCTCTTGGGCAGTGGCACAGCAGATCAAGAACGAGAAGCTCGACAAGGTGCTCAACGAGGCTGGCTTCGAGATCCGTCAGCCCGGATGCTCGGCTTGTCTGGCCATGAACGATGATAAGGTACCGGCAGGACTCTACAGCGTGTCTACCTCCAACCGTAACTTTGAGGGTCGTCAGGGCCCGGGCTCACGCACAATCCTGGCCAGTCCGCTGGTCGCAGCTGCCGCAGCTATCACCGGTAAGGTCACCGACCCACGTGAGTTCATGTAATCTTCTTGGTTGAACACATCAGTATATTATCGCAATGAAACAGAAATTCAATGTCATCACATCCAGCTGCATTCCTCTTCCATTGGAGAATGTAGATACAGACCAAATCATCCCCGCCCGCTTCCTCAAGGCTACTGACAAGGAAGGCTTCGGCGACAACCTCTTCCGCGACTGGCGCTATAACAAAGACGGCAGTCTGAAGAAGGACTTCGTCCTCAACGATCCCAGCTATTCAGGCTGTATCCTTGTGGCCGGAAAGAACTTCGGCTCAGGCTCCAGCCGCGAGCATGCCGCATGGGCCATCGCCGGTTATGGTTTCCGCGTAGTCATCAGTTCGTTCTTTGCTGACATTCATAAGAACAATGAGTTGAACAACTTTGTGCTCCCCGTCGTCGTCACCGAGCCGTTCCTCAAGGAACTCTTTGACAGCATCGCCAAGGATCATAAGACTCAGGTGAAGGTGGACCTGCCCAACCAAACGGTCACGAATATGGCCACCGGCAAGAGCGAGCACTTCGAAATCAATGGTTATAAGAAGCATTGCTTGATGAATGGCCTCGACGATGTCGACTTCCTCGCGCAGAACCGCGACAAGGTGGAGGCCTTTGAAAAGAACCGTAAAACATGGAACCACTAAATAGGATGAAGTCGCGCATCGAGATCATGGACTCTACGCTGCGCGACGGTGAACAGACCAACGGTGTCAGCTTCCTGCCTCATGAGAAGCTGATGATCGCCCGTCTGCTGTTGGAGAAAGTAAATGTCGACCGCCTTGAGGTGGCTTCGGCACGCGTCTCTGAAGGTGAGAAAGACGCTGTCACCGGCATCTGCCGCTTCGCCGAGCAGGCCGGATACCTCGACCGTATTGAGGTGTTGGGCTTCGTCGACCATAACAAGAGCGTGGACTGGATCGCTGACACAGGCGGTCACGTCATCAACCTGCTGGCAAAAGGTTCGTACAAGCACTGCACCCAACAGCTCCATAAGACACCTGAGCAGCACATCGAGGACATCCTCGACGTGCTTGACTACGCAGAAGGCAGACACTTCCACGTGAACCTCTACCTTGAGGATTGGAGTTCAGGTATGATCAACTCCCCGGAATATGTATACCAGATGATGGAGGCTATGAAAGACACCAACATCGAGCGCTTCCTGCTGCCCGATACACTGGGTATCCTCACGCCGACACAGTGTGAGGACTTCATCACGAAGATGGTGGACATGTACCCCGACAAGCGCTTTGATTTCCATGCCCACAACGACTACGACATGGCTGTAGCCGACTCTCTGGCCGCTGTCCGCTGCGGTGCATCGGGTATTCACGTCACCGTCAACGGGCTCGGCGAACGCTGCGGCAATGCACCGCTGTCGAGCGTGGAGGCTGTATTGAAAGATATGTGCGGCGTAGAGACGAACATCGTCGAGAGCCAGCTCAACATGATCAGTCGTGTCGTGGAAGGCTACAGTGGCATCGCCGTGTCGCCCAACGAGCCGATCGTCGGTGAGAACGTCTTCACCCAGGTGGCCGGTGTCCACGCTGATGGTGATAAGAAAGACAATCTCTACAGCAATGCACTAAAGCCAGAGCGCTTCGGCCGTAAGCGCGAGTTCGCCCTCGGCAAGAACTCCGGTAAGGCCAATATCGAGAAGAATCTCGAAGAACTCGGCATGACACTCACGCCGGAACAGGTTCGAAAGGTCACGCAGCGCATCACGGAACTCGGTGACCGTAAGGAGGTGGTCACACAAGATGACCTGCCCTATATCGTCTCCGACGTGCTCAACCGCCACGATGCCATGGAGGAGCGCGTGAAACTCCTGAGTTATATGGTTTCCACATCCTATGGACTGAAACCTATCGCCAGTCTGAAAGTGGAGATCAACGGCAAGGTCTACACCGCCGACGCTACCGGCGACGGTCAGTATGATGCCTTTGTAAAAGCGCTCCGCAAGGTTTATCGTGAGAACCTCAACCGCACATTCCCGCGTCTGACCAACTACAGTGTCACCATCCCGCCAGGCGGACACACCGATGCCCTCGTGCAGACCATCATCACCTGGCAGGACGACAATGGCCGCGTCATCCGTACACACGGCCTCGATGCCGACCAGACCGAGGCTGCTATCAAGGCTACCTTCAAGATGCTCAACAGCTTTGAAGAAGAGATTTTCAAAAAGAAATAAACAACAAACAATACATAGCATATTATGAAACTGAACATTGCTGTTCTTCCCGGCGACGGTATCGGACCGGAAATCATGCCGCAGGCACTCCACGTGCTCGACGCGGTGGCTAAGAAGTTTAACCATGAGTTCGCCTATCACGAGGCCATCTGCGGTGCACATGCCATCGACGCCGTGGGCGATCCTTTCCCCGACGAGACATTCAAAACCTGTATGGATGCCGACGCTGTGCTCTTCGCCGCTGTCGGTGATCCGCGCTTCGACAATGACCCCACGCTGAAGGTGCGCCCTGAGACCGGTCTGCTGGCTATGCGCAAGAAGCTCGGACTCTTCGCCAATGTACGTCCCGTGGCTACCTTCGACTGTCTGCTCCACAAGAGCCCGCTGAAGGAAGAGCTCATCAAGGGCGCTGACTTCGTGGTCATCCGAGAGCTCACCGGTGGTATGTACTTCGGCGAGAAATACCAGGACGACGAGAAGGCTTACGATACCGACATCTATCACCGTTCCGAGATTGAGCGTATCCTGAAGGTGGCCTTTGAGTTCGCAGAGTGTCGCAACCACCACCTCACCGTCGTCGACAAAGCCAACGTGCTGGCCAGCTCGCGTCTGTGGCGTCAGGTGGCTAAGGAGATGGAGCCAAAATATCCCGATGTCAATGTCGACTATATGTTCATCGACAACTGCTCGATGCGCGTGCTCACTGAACCCCGCTACTTCGATGTCATCGTCACCGAGAACACCTTCGGCGACATCCTCACCGACGAGACGAGTGCCATCACGGGTTCCATGGGTCTCCAGCCTTCTGCTTCGCTTGGCGAGCACACCCCGCTCTTCGAGCCCGTCCACGGCTCTTGGCCACAGGCAGCAGGTAAGGACCTCGCCAACCCGTTGGCTCAGATCCTCTCCGCAGCCATGATGCTCGAGCACTTCGGACTGAACAAGGAGGGTGCGCTCATCCGCGAGGCCTGCAACCAGAGCTTGGAGCAAAACGTGCGCACACCGGAGATTCAAGTCGAGGGCGGCAAGCACTATGGTACGAAAGAGGTTGGCGAGTGGATCGTCAACTACATCGAGAACAAGTAATCGCTAAGGATCAGTATTTCACCCTTCCAAGCTGACCGATGCTTGAAAACCGAAACACTCCCTTCAAAACCAAAAGTGCAGTGCACTTTTCTATAACAACAAAAGCCGGCAAATCCTGCCGGCTTTTGTTATTCTCCCATTTTTTTGTTCTTTGCCCTGCTGCTGGAAAGCTCCAACCACTGCTTAAAAAAGAAGCTTAAAACCCTTGCTTGTCTCCTTGAAACTTCTTATTTTTGCATAACATCTTTCTATTTAACCTTTCAACCATGACGGACAAGCAGCTTCACGACATAGAAGGCGTTGGATGGCGCTACGACTGTGACCACTCCATGACGCACCGCATGAAATGCCACGACTACAAGACCCGAAGCATCTACATGCTCACCATCACCTTGGCAGACCGTAGCCACCCACTACTGGGTACCCTCAGATGGAAACAAAAAGAAGAGACGAACGTAGGCAAAGCTGACGAGACCACCGCTAACAAAGCTAAAGAGGCAGACGCCAGCAGCGTTGGCGAAACAAAAGCAACAGCGAAGGAAGGCACCAGCCTACCCTCCCCATTAGACCGTGAAGCCGTCGTAGACCTCACGCCCTTGGGGAAACGTGTGCGCGATTGTTGGGAGCAGATTCCCGTCCACTACCCTGATGTGCGGACGATCATCCTTCAGATCATGCCCGAGCATCTGCATGGCGTGCTCTTCGTAACGCAAGATCAGGAAGCCCATCTCGGGCAGATGGTGAAAGGATTCAAGATCGGCTGCTCAAAAGCATGGTGGACTCTCAACCCCTCCCTTCTTTTCGATGCCCCACAAAATGCAGCAATGGCTGCTTCGTCCTCCGCCACGGCTGCTTCCTCCGCCACGTCCGTGCCTTCCTCCGCTCTGCTCGCTTCATCCCCCGCACCATCCGTGTCGTCCGCTCCGTCCTGTTCGCCGAATTATAATTCGGCGCGCACAACAGACAACACTCCCCACCCTCTTCCTCGCAGCAAGGGAGCGAAAGGGCCTTCGCTCTTTGCCTCCGGTTACAACGACTCCGTGCTCATGGGTGAAGGACAACTGGCGAATATGATCCGCTACGTACAGCAAAACCCGCTGCGCGCCATGATCAAGCGAGAGCATCCCGACCTGTTTCGCATCGCGTGGGAGCTGCGCTTTGGCGGCCATATCTTTGCCGCCATCGGCAATCACTGGCTGCTGGAGCGTCCCATGAAAATGCAGGTTCGCTGTCACAACAACACCAGCGAAGCAAACCTCAAGCTCATCGCCAAACAGAAAGAATATTTCCTGCATAGAGGAGACAAGGGTGGTGTGGTGGTGAGCCCATGCATTTCTCCCGGTGAGAAAGAGATCGCCCGCGCTGCTTTGGATGCTCAGCATCCGCTCATCGTCATATTAGAGAACGGCTTCCCGCCTCTTTACAAACCGCCAGGCAAGTACTTTGAAGCCTGCGCCAAAGGCCTGCTGCTCATGCTTGCACCATGGCCCCACCATACAGAGCGACGCTCGATCACACGAGAGCAATGCCTCGCACTTAACAACTTTGCCTTTGAGATCTGTGACAAACCCTGGACCTGCGACATGGAACAACAGTTGTTGCAACTTGCCTTGCATAAGGACAAATAAAAATCCCCTTGCCACGCAACGATAGCAAGGGGATCATAAGTTATCTAAACGGATTGTTTAATCATTCTCAAGTCCAAGGCTCTTCTTGATAGCCTCGATCTTCTTCATGCCTTTCCTGTCCAGTTCTTCATACTGTGAAGCCTCCGTCATGGTGTCCTTCACCTCAATATAGAACTTGATCTTCGGCTCTGTTCCTGACGGACGTACGCTCACCTTGGTGTCGTCGTCGCAGAACCACTGCAGTACGTTGCTGGCCTCCGGCATAGCAAGGTCGGTGACCTTACCATCAGCAGAAGTAGCCTTCAGCGTCTTATAATCTTTCCACAGCACGACCTTAGAGCCACCGAGTTCCTTCGGCGGGTTGGCACGGAAGTCGCTCATCATCTTCTGGATCTCCTCGGCACCACTCTTACCCGGACGCTCAACGTTCACCGTGAACTCCTTAGAGAAGCCATATTCGAGATAGATGCCCATGAGAATGTCATAGAGCGTCTTGCCCTGATCCTTAGCATAAGCGCAGATCTCGGCCAACAGCGAGCAAGCAGATACGGCGTCCTTATCACGCACGAAGTCCTCAGCAAGGAAGCCATAGCTCTCCTCACCGCCGCCGATATACTGCTGTTTGCCTTCTGAGAGAGCAATCTCGCGGGCAATCCACTTGAAGCCCGTGTAGCAGTCACGCATCTCGATACGCTGTTTCTCTGCGATCTTACGGATCACCTCTGTGGTGACAATCGTCTTCACGATGAAGTCTGTCGGCTTGAGCAAGCCCTTAGCCTTGCGGTTCGTGATGATATACCACAAGAAGATCAGACAGGTCTGGTTGCCATTGATGAGCACCCACTCACCCTTATCGTTCTTGCAGGCCATGCCCACGCGGTCAGCATCCGGGTCAGAAGCCATGAGGATGTCAGCGTCGAGCTTCTTAGCGTCGCGCAATCCGAGCGTCAGAGCCTCGGCAAACTCCGGGTTAGGACGGTCGACAGTTGGGAAGTTTCCGTCCTTGATCATCTGCTCAGGGACGCAGTGTACATTGTCGAAACCCCAATAAGCCAGCGAACGCGGAATCATCACACGACCGGCACCATGGAGCGGAGTGTAGACGATCTTCAGATCGTGCTGGCGACGGATCACCTCGCGGTCAATAGAGATCGTGCGAATCTGACGCAGATAAGGCTCATCAACATCCTCACCAATGATCTGAATGAGATCCTTATTCGGTTGGAACTTCACATCATCGATGGTCACTTTATTCACCTCATCGATGATACCCGTATCGTGAGGAGCCAACACCTGAGCACCATCTTCCCAATAAGCCTTGTAGCCATTGTACTCACGTGGGTTATGGCTGGCCGTGATGTTCACACCGGCCTGAGCTTTGAGATAACGGATAGCGAAGGAGCACTCCGGTGTCGGGCGCAGATCATCGAAGATATAAGCCTTGATACCGTTGGCAGAGAAGATGTTTGCCACTGTCTCAGCATACAGACGGCTGTTGTTGCGGCAGTCATGGCAGACGACAACAGAGATCTGCTCGCGATCCTTGAAGTTCTTCTTCAGATAGTTGGCAAAGCCTTGTGTGGCCATACCGACGACATAAATGTTCATGCGGTTTGTACCCGGACCCATAATACCGCGCAATCCGCCGGTACCAAATTCCAAGTCTTTATAGAAACTCTCAATGAGTTGGGTCTTGTCAGGATTGTCAAGCATTGCTTGAACATCTTTGCGTGTCTGCTCGTCAAACGAAGGCGAGAGCCATGCCTTTGCCTTAGCCTCACACTGGGCTATAAGCGCTGCATTGTTTTCCATGATTTGATATCTTTGTTAGAAATGTTTGGTTCTAAAGGCAAAGATAGCAAATATTTGCGATAAACACGCTTCGTTACAGATAAAAATTTGTAAATTTGTGCCAAAAGTAAAAGGAATGCATTTCACAGGTCTACTTCTCGCTATCAGCACCTTTATTATAATAGGTGTCTTTCATCCCGTTGTCATCAAGACAGAATACCACTGGGGCACCCGTCCGTGGTGGCTGTTTCTTGCCGCAGGTTTGACATGTGTTGGCGCATCATTATGCATTGACGACACAATCCTCTCCTCCATCGTCGGTGTCACCGGCGCCAGTCTTCTATGGTCCATCGGCGAACTCTTCGAGCAAAAGAAAAGAGTGGAGCGAGGCTGGTTTCCCATAAATCCCAAACGCAAGGCGCAATATTCAAACCACAAAGAGCTAAGTCTATACAACAAGGCACAAGGTCCAAACAGGAGTGAAAGCCATTCCTGCGACAAAGATGCTTCATACCTTACTGAACAACAGCCATGAAGACCATCCTTATCCTCGTCGGCAAGACACAGAACAAACATTTCATTGCCGGCATCAAAGACTATACCGAGCGTATCGGACACTACATGCCCTTTGAGATTCGTACACTTCCAGAACTGAAAAATACCAAGAGTCTCACCGAAGCGCAACAAAAAGAGAAGGAAGGCCAGCTGATCCTGCAAGAGTTGCAAACCAGCGACACGGTTGTACTCCTTGACGAGCATGGTAAGGAATTCCGTTCCATAGAACTTGCAGACTGGTTGCAGCACAAGCAGAACACGGCCCGCCGGCTGGTATTTGTCATTGGTGGTCCGTATGGCTTCTCACCGGAAATATACGCTCGCGCCAACGACAAGATCTCACTCTCACAGTTGACTTTCAGTCATCAGATGGTAAGACTCATCTTTGTCGAACAGCTCTACCGCGCATGTACGATCATCAAAGGTGAGCCTTACCATCACGAATGATTTGCATTATTTCTTAAAGAGCTTCACTACAAACTCCTTCAAACAACGACGCCACGTCAGCCATTCATGTGCTGTTCCGGGCGAGACGTAGTCCTCAACCTTCACGCCTGCGCCTCTGAGGTCCTTGATCAGTTTCGATGTGCCCATGTTTTCCTCACTGCCACAACCGAGGAAGAGCGTATGCAACTTGCTGTTCACCTCGTCAGGGCGTGAGAAAATGCCATCGTAAGTCTTGTTGACATCCAGTCCGAAGATGGCGCCGCTGAAGCCTCCGCAAGAGGAGAACTTGTCGAGATGTGTAAATACCATGTCAAAGGTTTGGTGTCCGCCCCATGACAGTCCGGCCATTGCACGGTGATCACGGTCGGTCTTTGTACGGAAGTTCTTGTCGATCGTAGGAATCAGATCGTTGATAAGTACCTGATAGAACGTAGCGCCATACTGACTCAAACCGGCTTGGTTGCCTCCATCCTTATCGGGACGGTAAGGCGCTTTCACGTCACCGCTCTCCATCACGACGATCATCGGCACTACCTTTCCTTCTGCAATCAGGTTGTCCATGATGTTTTGCATCTTGCCCTGATGGCTCCAGCCTGTCTCGTCCTCGCCCATACCGTGCTGAAGGTAGAGCACCGGATAACGTTTCTTTCCCTGTTCATATTCTGCCGGCGTGTAGACCATCGCCCTACGCCACTGGTGTGTGGAACCTGCATAATACTGGAATGAGCGCACCTGTCCCTTTTCCACGCCCTGCTGCGGACGGTAGTAGTTACCCTCATCACCTTCCGGTACTTCCAAGGCACTGGCCTGGCGGCAGCATCCGAAATACGTGTCAGTAGCCGGATCTGTCACTTGTACGCCGTCGACCCAGAAGAAATAATAGTGGAATCCTACCGGCAGCGGATCGCTCACGCCCGTCCATGTACCCTTCTCGTCACGCTGCATATCATATTTCTTTCCGCAGATGTCAGCAACAACATGCTGTGCGGCAGGAGCGTGCAAACGGAAATAAGCGCGTCGGTTGCCGTCGATCTTCGGGAAATCATTGCCGGGTTCAGCCGTCTCGCTCGTCACAGCATCTGCCGGAACAGCCACAGCCTTGAAGACAGGATAGCCCAGGAGCGACAACATCTTATAAGCATAGCGCCGACCGAGTTCGCGATAACCAGCAGCATCGAAGTGGAGATTGTCGGGGCCATTGGTGCAACCCTCGGAAGAAATCACGTGTGCCGTATGGATCGTCTCGGGCAGTTTGTCGATGATAGCATTCATTGCCACACAGCGTCCGTGGCCTTCTGCACGTACCACCTCACCGGCGAACAAAGGAACATCTTCTGATTTCAGATGTAAGTCGGCGATAAGTTGGTTATAGACCCACGCCACCTTCTCGGGCCAGCGCACGTCACCCGTATTGCTCTCGCCTTGATGGAGCAGGATGCCTTTGATCACGCCGACTTGCTGAGCCTTGCGGGCTAAGGTCACCAAACGGTTATAAGGATTGTTGCCGTAGCAGGCGAGCATACCTTTCATCCACTGTGGTGCACGTGTCTTGACATAGTTGTCGACCGAGTCACGCATAAACGTCTCAATATGACAACCGCCTACTGCCACAGTGATCACACCCACGCGCACGTCCTTCGGCAGCCGCGCCACCATCTCACGGCCGAAATAATCCACCGGAGTAAGGCCTGTATTCTCGCGGCAAAGTGGTGGCGTGGCAGTATACCACTCTCCCATTTTACGCCCCTGTCGCTTATCGTCGACAGCAGCCATCATCTGGAACCGTGGATCCACTCCCATGAGATCTTGCGGTTCAATCTTTGCGTTGCCCTCCATATTGCTCTGTCCGAAGCAGAGGAAGATATAGAAGTTAGGATCAGGAGCCGCGTTCATGCTCCCGGGTAAAAGCCACAGAGCCAACATCAACAGGCAGAAATGGCGGAAATAAGGAATGATGTTCATTTGTATTATAGATTTAGTTTTTCTATTTGCAAAGGTAAGGTGAAATGCCCAAACAGACTTTATGATATGTATCATATAGTTGTCGAAACTGTTTCATACATAAAAACTTAGCAAAAGTTTGACGCAACAAGAAAAAAGAGTTAACTTTGCAACCGAAATCGTAAAAAGAAAAAGATAATGAAGAAACTTCTTCTTTCATTGATATCTGCCAGCCTGTGGACGATACAGGGAACGGCACAGCAACAACTGCCCAAGGTTGTAGACAAAAATGGCAACCTGATAGACATGCCGACATTTGGCTCTCCTGAAGTGGAGAATATAGCCAAGAAGCGGTGCGGTACTTTCATGGGAAGCCTCAGCAACAACAAAAATGGACAGACGCGTGCCGTCAATTCATCGTTAAATTATGTGCCTCACACAGGTCCTATCAACATTCCTGTCATCCTTGTTGAGTTCAGTGATCAGAAGTTCTCCGTCAATCATCCTAAAGAAGCCTTTGAGCAGTTCTTCAACGGAACCACGCAGGCGGATCTTGGAAACGGCAACCAGTATAACCATGGTTCCGTATCTCAGTACTTCCAAGCCATGAGCAGCAAAACTTTTAATCCCGTTTTTAAACTCTACGGCCCCGTCACCTTAGATAAGAACGAAACCTATTATGGAGGAACCAGCGATAACGGAAACGATGAAAAACCCAATGAACTCATCAACGATGCTATCAATAAGCTCCAAGCATCCGACGAGGCTCTCAAGGATGCGGCGGTATTCTGCAACGGCGGCACGACAGTAGACTGCATTTATATCATCTATGCCGGACTGGGACAGAACATCGGTGGCGCAAACACTACGGTTTGGGCTAAGACAGGAAATGCAAGCGGAAACACATTGGTAAGCAAACGTATACGTTGGTACAGCATGGCCAGTGAACTCAGCGGAATGAAAGCATCAAAAGACTCTGTAATGATTGCCGGCGTAGGAGTCTCTTGTCATGAGTTCAGCCACGCTTTGGGTCTCCCTGATATCTACCCCTCCGTTGGCACATCTTCCGGTTATGCTAAGAACAACCAGAATATGGAGTATTGGGATTTGATGGATGGCGGCGAATACACCTATAACGGCGGCTATTGTCCGACCGCTTACACAGCATGGGAAAAAGAGCAGTTGGGATGGCCGGTAGACATCCAAACACTCGATGAGAGTCAATCTGTAACGATGCCTGCATCCACAGAGCAGGGTGGCACTGCCTATAAGATTGTCAACCCAAACAACAGTCATGAGTACTTTATGCTGGAGTGTATCCAGAAAAAAGGTTGGAACAAACAGCAATATGCTGCAGGACTGATGGTTTACCACGTCAACGAGCCATCAAACGGTACCATCTTCATGGGTACAAGACCCAACGACACAGAAGGCTATCCAGGCATGGCTATCGTACCAGCTGACAGTTTATGCGTATCAGCTGACATAGAAGCAAATAAAAGAAGCGTAAAAATAAACGGAGAAAAGAAATCTTACTATACGGAACAACTACGTGGTGATCTCTTCCCCGGCACATTTAGTCGCATACAGACGCTAAATGTGACAGAGCTCAGCGACGATCATTACCGTCCCAACTGGCACTGGTATAAGACTGGAAACAGCGGTTACGAAAATACCAACAAAGCCCTCCGCAACATCGCCTACGACACTTCTACCGGTATCGTCTCCTTTAATTATGTTCACGACACCACGACGGGCATCAAGGGCATTGAGCATACGGGAGCAGCAACGAAACGCATCTATACGCTCGACGGCCGCTATGTCGGTCAAGACTTCAACGCCCTGCCACACGGTATATATATAATAGGTGGTAAGAAGATCGTGAGATAACGACAATACAAGAGACCGCTGCGCAAGATTAAAAAAGCCGTTGCACAAGATGTGCAGCGGCTTTTTTGTTTTTTCTTCCACTTGGTGGACGCTGCACAGCAGCGTCTTACAGAACTAAGCGGTTGATTACTGCAAGGGGCCAATTACTTGCCTGACAGGCATTCTGAAAGGGAAGCGGGGGAACCAATTACTTCCCTTGCACTACTGCGAGGGAAGCTGAGGATCAATTACTTGCCTTGCAGGCCTTCAGCAAAACCGGCGTAGGCAGGTTTTCGCACATAGTCACCGTTCCAAAGGCCGATAGGCTCATCGGCACGCCAGCCACTGCCCTTCGGGCTGTCAGTGGGAGCCCATACACAGATACCGTACTGCTGAGCCACAGGGATGATCTCCAAGTATTCCTCCACAATGAACTTATAGTACTCAGCCATGCGTTTGTGCATCTCAGGAGTGACGTCTGCGGTGTTCACCGTCTTGTGATTAGCATCCTGCACGCCCATGTCGAGCTCAGAGATACGCACGAGCTTCCCCGTAGCAGCCAAGAGTTTGAGCATGTTGACATAAGCATCCTCGTTAGCCTGCTGCACCTTCGGATCCATACTGCACGTGACGTGCATCTGCGAACCGATACCGTCGATCTTCGTCACGCCGTCGCTCTCCCAGTACTTGATCATCTCTATGAGGCCCTTGCACTTAGCATTCTGGTTATAGGCAGCCTCCAGATTATAGTCATTGATGAAGAGTTTCAGGTTGACCGAGTCGCCGGCAGCCTTACGAGCCAGGCGGATGACCGTACGGACATAGTCCTTGCCGAGATGATCCTGCCAGTAAAAGTTCTCCTTGGCACTGCCGTCGCGTCCTGCCGTCTTCAGTTCATAAGGAGCAGCGTCGCTCATCGGCTCGTTGACAGCGTCCCAAGCTTTGACCTTACCGTCGCAGGTTTTCATCATGCCCGAGATGAAGTTGTTGAGCGCCCACGTCAGCGTGTCTTTCTTCTGTTGCTCTGTCATACCGCCGGCATCAGCGCCCTGGTCGGGATCGTTGACGATGTTGAGCGTATAGCTGTGCCACGACGGTTTTGACCATCCGTCCATCGTGCCGTTCTCAAACGAACCTTCACCAATCAGGTTATTGCCGTCGGGATCGAGCAACTGCACATCGTCCATCCATATCTCTCCGCCGAACGTACCTAACTCAAAGCGAATCTGTTTGATGGCCTGCTTGGCCTCAAACGACGCATTGATATTGGTCCACTGCGTGGTAGCGTCGAAAGACGGTGTCGGCCAATACTGTGTGGAAGCACCTTGCGGCCACACGGTGACATGATAATCAGAAGTAGCTTTCACACGCATTTTCAATGTATAGGTCTTACCGCTTTCCAATTCTTTGGTAGGATTGACATAGAGTTCCCAGTCCCACTGGTTGGTCTTTGCTTTAGGAATATTGACATGCAGCACATGCTTGGCGGCGTTGGGATCCGTGATCAGTCCGTTGAGATAAGCTACCTGCTGCTGCGAGTGCCAGCAGAGCGTGTGTCCGTAAACGCTCAATCCTGCCTTTGTAGCATTCTTCACAAAGGCTTGCACGGTACTGAAGTCCATGGTTCCGTCGGACTTCACCACAGAGGCATACTTGAAGGCATTGCCCGTGACCACCTCCTTGAAGTTGGCTTTGTCAAAGGCATAGACTTTTCCACACTCATTAAAAGGTGCGGCAGAAGTGCCGCCACCGAGGATGAAGTTGGGATATTTCACGGTATCCACATATTCTTTCAGTGGTGCCAGCGCGTTGAGGCTGTCCTGTGCCAACAGGCTTACAGGCTCATCGGTGCTGAATCCCGGCACATTGTCGTCGGCGCAGGCTGAGAGCATCAGTGCTGCCGCCGCGATGAATAATATAGATTTGTTCATAGTCAGGTCTGAATAATTTACTTGGTAGAGAAAGTCTGCATCTTATTGCCGCGTGTCTGCATCACCAGTTTCTCGTCATAGTCCTTGACGAGTGTCTTGGTCTGTCCACCGTCGGTGTACTTATAAGTGATGGTGTACTTCACTTCAAAGAGGTCACGGTCTTTGTCACCCCATTTCTTTGAAGTATCTTTCTTAGCGCCGAGCGATGTCCACTTGCCGCTACCCATCACCGTGCAGTCCTGCGATGTGGTGGAGAAAGTCACCGTGCCGTCGTTGCCAACCGTCATGACTACAGTGCCGTCGAGTGTTTTCTCCTTCCCGTCAACCTTTACCACCTCAGAATGAGGATAAGACACCTGGCTCAACGACAGCGTAGTCAGCGTCACGACGCTGCCGTCGTTGGTAACAATCCAGTTTCCGGCATAGGGATTCTTATAGGTGATGGCATAGAGCGTGTAGTCCTGACCCTTCAGGATAGAGTCTTCGGCAGACACGATGCGTACAGGCAGCACATAGGTCACCTCCGTCGACTTGGGGTCAGCGAAGAAGGCATCGGTGAGATGCACGTTGACCTTACCGCGGACCTCGCCTGCAGGGATGGTCACGTCGGTCGATTCCAGCTCATAGTAGTTCTGCGGCATAGCCATGACGGGCTTGCCCGTATTGGCAAACGACGCACCGTTGATACCATCGAACGTCAGGTTGTCGACGAGACTGTTGTCCACGGCAATCTTCACGTGGCGGTTCTTGCTGTTTTTCCAGACGCCACCGACGACCACCTGCAACTGGCACTCATGCTGATTGTCGAGGTCGTTGGGGAAAGCATCATCCTCACCGAGGGTGATGGTACGTATCGGATTCTGCTGTGCGAAGTAGACTGTCTGGTAGTCATAGTCGTCAAATTCCTTGTCGCCATTCTCGCAGGAGGCAAAGCCTAAAGCGAGCGTCAATGGCAAGGCGAGCGTCGCCAGCATTTTCAAAGTCTTGTTCATCATCATATTTAATAATTCCAGAATGGTTTTGAAGGATGTTGTAGAATAATCTTGTTTTTGTCCCTTGCCCGCTCACTCTTATATATATAATAAGGTGTGAGCGGAGCGAGGATGAGCTTTACCAGCCCTTGTTTTGTTTCAATTCCGTGAATTTCAGTACCTCGGAATAGGGAATCGGACCATAGTACATGTAGTCTTTATAGTCGCGAGCCTCCACGTCAACGGGAGTATATATCTTGTTGCCTTCCTTGTCGGCCGTGATGCTCATACCCTTTGCCTCCGTGGTGAGCGGAGCCTTCCAGCGACGGAGATCCCAGAAGCGGAAGCCTTCGAAGGAGAGCTCGATGCGGCGCTCGTTACGGATGAGCTCACGCATCTTGTCCTTGGACTGCGCACACTCGTCGAGATAGCTGTCGTCGGTGATGCCGGCACGATGGCGGATCGCCTTGATGATGTCGTAGGCCGAGTAGCTGTGCGTGCCAGTACCTTTCGGGCCGTAAGCCTCGTTGGCAGCCTCAGCGTAGTTGAGAAAGATCTCGGTGTAGCGGATACGCGGTGTGTAGTGATACTGTTTGCTGTTGACCTTCGGATCAAGGTTGATATCCTGGCGGAGCAGCTTGCGCAGATAGTAACCGGTGCGCGTGGAGCTGCCCACTTCCGTATTGATGCCATCCTTACCAGATCCCACCTCCGTGTTGATCTTGGTGTTGTTCACACCGACCTGTCCACCGTCAACAACCACATAGGCTGTCAGACGCGGGTCACGGTTGGCATAAGGATTCTTGGCGTCGTAGCCACTGCGCGGGTCAGTGACGGGGTATCCATTGGCTGTGGGAAAGGCATCCACAAAGTTCTGTGTAGGGTTGATGCGACCCTTGCCATAGAGCGAGGGAGGATAGTTGTCGGTCTCCCAGTCGTTGTTCTGCGATTTCTCACCGCGCCACATCACCTCTTTGGGGTTAGCGCCGTTGGAGAGCGCGTCGATCTCACTGCCGTTGGCATACCATGTCCATCCGTTGGGATCCATGCCGCTGATGCCGCCGATGGCGTCGAGCACCTGCGCAGCGTAGTCAGCAGCCTGCTGATAGTTGGTGCCGGAAGCAGCCGAGAAAGCCGGACTGGCAGCGAGCAGAGCAGCCTTGGAGCGGAAAGCCTTGACGATGGAAGCATCCATACGTCCGTTGAACTTCACGCCAAAGACGCGGTTCATGCGGTCCACATCAGCACCCATTTTCTTGTAATAAGCCGGAATGCTAGCGTCGGAGGTGATGTCGACATACTTGTCGGGCAGCAGGGCGAGTGCAGAGTCGCAGTCGGCGTAGAAAGCCTTCATGCACTCCTCAAAGGTATTGCGCGGCACGTTGAAGTTGCTGGAAGCACCCTCCGGCGTGGTGATGACAGGCACACCGAGGAGCTGTCCGCTCTCGTCGTATCCGGCATGAGCCTGGAGCAGATAGTACATAAACATGGCACGCATGCCAAAGGCCTCACCCTTCTCACGACAAGCATAGAGACGACGGGCCACGTCATCATCAGCCCAGTGCACACCGTCGACACGACTGAGGAAGAGATTGACATACATGATACCGGCCCGGCAGTCACGCCAGCGCTCCGTGGGGTTGTTGTTTGAGGTCCAAGTACCGCCGGCGAGCTTGCGCCAGTTGTTGGTAGCGTCGTTGCTCACGGCATCGTCTGTGCCCACCTCGCTGAAGGGAAAGCTGCCGCAAGGAATGCGCGTGTAGGCATTGCCCAGCACACCTTCGGCGTAGGACGCGTTCTTGTCCATGTAGTCAATGCCGAGGTTGTTCTCCTTGGCGGGCTCAAAGAGGTCGTCGCAGGAAGTGAGCGTCAGACCGAGGGCCGCCACGAGAAAGAGATATTTATATTTTCTTGTTTTCATGATGACAGAAGAATTAGAAGTTAACCTTTGCACCGAGATTATAGAAACGGACCTGCGGGAACGACCCCACGTTGGTCTCCATGTATTTCCGCTCGCCGGAGATGGTGAGCAGATTGCTGCCGCTGAGATAGACGCTCAGTCCTTTGACCCACTTGCCTTGAAAGAGATTCCCAGGAAGGTCATAGGTCAATTGCACCTTGTTGAGTCGGACTGCATCGGTCTTGTAGGTCCAGAAATCAGAGGTCACGAAGTTGAGCTCACCACCCTCAGTAGTCAACCGGGGATAGGTGGCTGTGGCGGCGGTCTCAGGTGTCCAGCGTCCGAGCACTACATCACTGTACTTACTGTCGCCGTAGCACCATTCATAGCTGTTGTTCTTCACACCCATGCCACCAAAGTTGCCGGTCCAGTTCATGAAGAAGGTAAAGCCTTTGTACTTCGCAGTGAAGTGAAATCCGAGATAGAAGTTTGGAGTCCAGTGCCCAAGAACGACCTGGTCACGGCTGTCGATCAGTCCGTCACCGTTCATGTCCTGGTATTTCAGATCACCGGGCTTGGTGTTGCTGTTGATGACAGCCATACCGTCCTTGTATCCGGTGATCTTTCCGTCAGCGCCGCGCACCACATCGTCCTCGGTGATGAAGCCTAAGCAGCGATAGCCGCGGAGCGCGTCGATGCGGGCGCCTTCGCTCTTCTGCCAGTCATACTCCACATTCTCACTCACCTTGGTGTTCTTCGATGTGTAGGTCATGCCGGTGATGCCACCGCTGAGATCCACGTCGCCGACCTGCTTATGCACGTCGATGGTGAAGTCGAAGCCACTGCGGCGCTGCGCGTTGTAGTTGATATACGGCAGGAACGTCGACACGGGCCAGTAGGTATGGAAATAGCTCGGGTAGAGCGTCTCCGGCGTGATGAGCAGTCCGTCGAACTTCACGTTGTAGTAGTTGGCGTTGAGTCGGACGAGTCCCTTGCCGAAAGAAGCATCGAGCCCGAAGCGCAGTTCCTTACGCTTGACAAAGCCCAGGTCTTTGTTACCGCCACGCTGAGAGTCGGAAGTCTGCATAGCGTTGGCGCTCTCACTCCATCCCCACCAGGTACCGGTGGCGGTGAAGACATCGTCGTACATATAGTATTTCTCGATGTCGAGATCCTCGTTGATGACGCCGTAGGAGGCGTTGATCTTCAAGTCATCGAGCCACGACTCCGTCGGCTTCATCCATTTCTCACGGCTCACGCGCCAGGCAATGGCACCCACAGGCGAGAGGGCTTCGCGATGTCCCGCAGCCAGCTTGGCGGAGTGGATGGCAGCCATGGCCAGATTGGCGTAGTAGCGGCGGTCGTAGTTATAGTCTACGTTCAGTCCGAGGTTGGCGTTGCTTGTGCGGTGATATTCTCCCGTGGTAGTCATCTGATAGCCATGGGCCAGTAACGTAGCGTCTACAGCATGCAGTCCAAACTGTCGATTGTAGTCAAACTGACCGGAGAAGAAGATGGTCTGCGCCGTTCTGGAGTCACTCACCGTCTTTGTGCCCGTGTGCTTATCTATGCCGTATTTTTTCAGTCCGATGATTTCATCCTTGCCATTCATGTTTGTCCAGACGGGCTCATAGGTGGAATAGTCGTTCTGTATACTACTATTATACGATGTAGCGTAGTCGATGGCAGCATGTGTCTTGAAGCTCAGTCCTTGGAGCACTTTGTCAAGATTGAAGTTGATGCCTGCGTCGAACTGCAGCTGACGGCTGGTATAGGTGTTGTATCCGGCCGCATACATGGCGGCAAAAGGATTGGTCTGCTGGCTCTGCGTACCACCAAGCATATACTTTCCGTCAACGACATAGTTGCTGTTGGCGATCATCTTCTGCATCTCCTGCACGTCGGGATTCATCAGATCGATGGGGATGAGCGGTGTGAGCGGATACTGGCTTGTGGGCCGCAGAGAGGCACTCTTGCCCCAGTAATTGCTGCGGTCGGTGCGCAGGTCATAGAAGGTGGCGTTGGCATCTACCCAACCTGTGATCCAATCGTTGAGCTTCAGGTCGATGTTACCCCGCACGTTGAGTCGGTTGGTATGGTTGTGCTTACCCTCGCCGAACTTGATGAGGTCGCCGATATGATACAGTCCGATGTTGGCATAGAAGTGTGCGAACTTGCCGCCGCCCTCAAACTCAGCGTTGCCGTCGTAGCGTGTGTAGGCTTTCTTGAGGTAGTCTTTTGAGAAGAAGTCGATGCTGGGATAGCGATAGGGATTGCGTCCCGAGGCATAGTTGTAGATGTCCTCGTCAGTGTATACCGGACTCTTGCCGTCGTTGGCCAAGGCCTCGTTGTAGAGACTCATGTACTGAGCGGCACCGAGATAAGTAGGATACTCTTTCGGCGTAAAGAGACTGACATTGCCGCGAACGCAGACTTTCAGTCCGTCGGTGCGTCCACGCTTGGTGGTAATCAGCACGGCACCCTTGGCAGCCCGGCTGCCGTAGAGGGCCACGGCACTGGCCGACTTGAGGAAGGTGATCTGCTCGATCTCGGTGGGCAGCACGTTGTTGGCGTCACGGGGCACACCGTCGACGATCACGAGGGCATCGCCCATGTTCCACAACTGCCCCGTGTAGCCACCGGCATAGGCCTGAAGTGCGTCAAGGCTGTAGGTATTATAGTTTTTTGTAGTGAGGTCTTTCATGTCGATGGCAGACACACCACCCATCAGTTCCGACTTTGCCTTGGAGCCGAAAGCCACGTTGACCTGTGTGGAGTCGGCAACGGTCTGTCCGAGAGCCGTAGCAGACATGGCAAGCATGGCGAACGTCAGAACATTTGTCTTATATGTTTTTGGATTATTCATTGAACGCTAAGGTTTGAAGTTTTACCTTTTTACTTTTTTACCCTTTTACTTATTTACCTTTTCAAAAGGGTTTACCATCCTGGGTTCTGCTTAAACTCTGGGTAGATGCTCACGTCGCTCTTCTTCAGCGGCAGCCAGTAGTGCTTCTCCGAGAAGTTGCGTGTGAGGATGACTTTCTGTGTGAAGCCCGACACCTCGTTGTTCTCCGGGTGCTCGAGGTCACATTTCACGCGCTTGAACTCCTGTGAGGTCTTGATGGTGTAAGGATACTTGTCGAGGAGAAGCCAGCGGCGCAGGTCGTTGAAGCGGTGGCCCTCATAGGACAGTTCCACGGCACGCTCACGGCGAATCTCGCTCATGAAGCCATCGAGAGAAGAAGCGTATTTGGCAGCCACAGGGTCTACGTCGGCACGGGCACGCACCTTGTTGACAGCCTCCAGAGCCGTCAGCGGGCACTGTCCCACCTTTGCGTTTGCCGAGCCCATGGCCTCTGCGGCAGCCTCGGCATACATCAGACAGACATCGCTCAGGCGCATCCATGGAAGATGGATCAGGAAGTGGTGGCTCCAGCCATAGCCGTCGTCGAGTTTGTTGCAGCTGTTGTCAATGAACTTATAGAGCAGATAGCCCGTACGGCTGCCCTTGTCGACACTGCGGTACATGCCTCCTGTCTGCAGGTCGGCGTAGCGGATGGACTTAGCGGGATCTGCACTGATTGCCTCTGCCGTGTGCACTTCGTGCTTGGCAACGTCGTTGCTCTTGAAGATCTTCTCACCGTCGAAACGGATATCGTTGTAGAAGCGCGGGTCACGGCCCTTCCAAGGATGAGTAGGATCAAAACCACTCTGTGGATCATCGAGGGGCAGTCCGTTGGCCATGCCATAATAGTTGACATAGTTGGCAGTGGGGAGCGTCAGTACGCCCGTGTTGTCGAGGTCGCTGTTGACGGCACAAAACTGCTTCGAGAGTCCCCAGTTGGTCACGTTCCAGTCACCGTTGAAGAGCGGACCACGGAAGATGGCCTCAGTGACGGAACCATCGGCACTCTGTCCGGGTATCTTGCCATTGTCGTCGATGGAATAGAAGTTCTTGCCATAGTCCTTCATCGGCAGCAGGCCATACTGTGTCTGTCCGCTCTCCACCATGGCGAGTGCCTCGCCGAAGGCCTCAGCGGCACGCTTGCAGAAATCCTGGTTATAGCTGGCATTGCCTGTGCTTACCTTGTTCATCAGCGGTGAACCGGCCCAGAGCAGATCCTTGCCTAAATAGGCCAAAGCGGCAATCTTGGTCACGCGCAGCTGGTTTTTGCCGAGTGTGTTCTTACCCACTGTCGTATTGTCCCAATTCACGGGCAGCAGGTCAGCGGCCTTGCGCAGATCCCCAGCAGCCTTCTCGGCACACTCCTGATAGCTCAGGCGCGGCTCGCGGAGCTCCTGGTCGGCGGGCAACACCTTATCTATATAAGGCAGACCACCGAAGTACTGCATGAGCTGGAAGTGAAACCAGCCGCGGAAGAAATAGAGCTGTCCCATGATGAGATTCTTCTCTTCCTGTGTGCCCACGAAGTTGTCGATGTTGGCCAAGCCGAGGTTGGCCTTGCGGATACCGTACCAGCATCCCGGCACCAGCGAATGAGCAAAGCGGTCACCGGATGTGTTGAAACTGTTGCGGTCCATCCATCCACTCTGCCAACCGTCGTGACTGCTCTGCCAGCCCCAAAAGTCGCCCTGGTCAATCTTATAGACCATGTGGTAGTTGATACCTACATTTTGCAGTTCATCTTCGCCCCAGTTCCATGAGTTGGTCCAATAGCCTTTGTCAAACTCAGGAATGCAGTTATAGAGTTCCTCGGTGAATCCCTGGAAATTCTGGAAGTCCTTGAAGGCATCCTTATCCGAGATGTCGCTGTCGGGTGCCTTGTCGAGGTAGTCGGTGCAGCTGGTCTGCGCGAGTGTCAAAGACAGCGAAGCACACAACACCCCTATATATAGTTTTATCTTTTTCATTGTTGAAGACAGTATTACAGATTGATTTTAATACCCATATTGACACGCTTGACAGTAGGATAAGCGCCTTGCGAGGCCAGACCCGTACCGGCATAGTTGCTCTCACGGTCATCCGGCATGCGGCTCCACACCCAGAGGTTGTTGCCGTTGACATAGACCATCAGGCTGCTGAGTCCGAGATGTTTCACCCATGGCTGTGTGAAAGTGTAGCTCACTTCGGCATTCTTCAGGCGGATGAAGCTGCCGTCGTAGTGGAAGCGCGTGCCTTCGTAGTAGGAGGGTTGCGAGTTCAGACGGGGAATCGGCGCGTCGGCGTTCTGGGTGTACTTGGTCCAGAAGGTACCCTCGTCAAAGACGGTATCGAGGTTCTTGCCCAGTGAGTTGAAGCCCACATAGCGGTTGACATTCGTCACACCGTAGAACTGCACATAGACCGAGAAGCCTTTCCAGTCCCAACCGATGGTAGCGTTATAGGTATTCTCGGGCGTACCCGTGTAGCCGTAGGGTGCGCTGTCGTTGCTGTCGATGACACCGTCGCCGTTGTAGTCGATGACGTCATACATGCCCGGCATCTTCTGGTCGTCGTTGGTGTCGTAGCGGGTGATGCCGATGACGTCATCCCAGGTGTTTGCAAAGCCGCTGGTCAGATTGGCGTGGTCCTGTCCGATGGCAAAGCCTTGCTGCTTTTGGTAAGCAGGCAGCAGAGCGGGATCGTCGTATTTCAGAATCTTGTTGGTAGCGTGCGTCATGGAGAAATTACCCCAGAAGTGGTGACCGTTGAATGTCTTGTTCAGACGCAACTCCAACTCATAACCTTTGGTGCGCACCTTACCGAGGTTGGCTGTCGGCGCAGTGGCTCCGAAGTAAGACGGAATGGCGCGGTTGCCACCGGAGATCAGCACGTCGTGGCGGTTGTCGACGAAGAAGTCGATGTTACCGGTGATGAGTCCGCCCAAGAAGCCATAGTCGATACCAAAGTTCTGCTTGGTAGACTTCTCCCAATGGATATTGGAGTTACCAATTTTTGACTCTTTGTACCATGTATAAGGACTGGCGTCGCCGCTCAGGCCCAAAACCGAACTGCCACCGTAGGCCCACTGTGTAGCATAGAGCCAGCGGCCGATGTTGGCACCGTCGTCACCGACCTGACCGATACTGTAACGGAACTTGAGCAGGTCGACATATTTCTTGAGCGGTTTGAAGAACTTCTCCTCGCTGATCGTGTAGCCCACAGCACCGGAGTGGAACCAGTCGAAGCGGTAGTCGGGACCGAACTGCTCGGAACCGTTGTAAGCACCGTTGTACTCAGCGAAGTAGCGGCCGTCGTAGTTATAAGTGGCACGGAAGGCCCAGTCCTCACGGTAATGTGAGAAGTCGCTGCCGTAGGCATTCTCCGTACGGTTGAATACGCCCATAGCCGTGACGTCGTGCTTGCCGAACTTGCGTGCGTAGTTGAGCTGTGCCTGATAGAAGAGGTTACGCACGGTGGCACCGTTGTTGACCGTACCGCCAGCCGTAGTCCAGAGAATACCCTCCTGGAAGTCGAAGTTGGTATTGCCCTGCTGTGGCTGCAAATAGACAGTCTGACCGGTATCAGGATTGATCCATTTCTCCTGTGTGCCGTGGTAGAGGTCGTTGATACCGCGTCCGTCCTCCTGAAACACATTGTCCCAGCTGACGAGTGCGCTTGCCGAGAGTCCTTTGGTGATGAAGTCGAGCTTCTGTGTCAGCGTGAAGTCGGTGTTGATACGTGTGGTGGTGTGCTTCTCTGTTCCGGAAAGGGCGAGGTTAAGAATAGAGTTGGGTGCTCCCTGCGAGTCGGCGGGATAGTAGCCCCAGGTACCGTCGCTGTATCTTGGGATAAAGGCATCGCGCGGTGCACTGTAAGCGGCCTGCCAAAGCTGACTCTCACCAAACGAACCGGTAGCGGTGCCCCAAGGCCCCTTGCGCTCGCCGTGGCTGCCGAAGAGGTTCACCTTTAAAGTAGTGGTGCGTGTGAGCGCGAAGTCGAGATTGGCACGTGCGTTGATACGGTCATAGCCATAGCCGGCTTTGTAGCCGCGGTTGTTGTCCCACTGTCGGAAGAGGTCGCCCTCATGCAGGTAGTCAACGGCAGCGAAGTATTTCACGAACTTCGTACCACCGCTGACGTTGACGTGTGGGTTGTAGGCCATGGCGTGGTTCTTGAACACCTCTTTCTGCCAGTCCACGTCGGGATAGCGCTCGGCTTCCTCAAGATTGGCGGGATGGCGGTATTTCTCAATGATGTCGATGGGCAGCACCTTGTTCCATGAGTCAGGCTTCAAGCCGAGCTCCTGCTTGGCGGCCTGGTTGCGGATCATCAGGGCGTCGGCACTGTGGAGCGATCCGGGCAGCTGGCTGACGAACTTCAGTGTGGCGTTCATGCCTACCTCTATCTTGGCCTGACCCTCCTGACCACGCTTGGTAGTGATCAGGATGACGCCGTTGGCACCACGCACACCATAGACAGCAGTTGCGGAAGCATCCTTCAACACAGAGATGCTCTGTACAGAGGAGATGTCGATGCTGTTCATCGGGCGCTCGATACCGTCGACGAGGATGAGCGGGTCGCTGTTGTTCCACGAGCTCACGCCACGGATGACGATCTTCGGGTCTTCCTCACCCGGCATACCCGTGGAGCTCATCGTCACCACGCCCGGCAGATTACCGGTCAGGGCGGCACCGATGCTGCTCACACCACCGGCGCGCTCAAGCACCTTACCTGTGGTCTGGGTGATGGAGCCGACCACCGAAGCTTTCTTCTGCTGACCGTAGCCGACGACGACGACCTCACCGAGATTCTGGTCATCGTCGCGCAGGGTGACGCGCATGGTATGCTTACTTCCTACCTTCACGTCCTGTGGCAACATGCCGACATAAGATACCTTCAACGTGGAACCGGCACCTTTGACATTGATGACAAAGTTGCCGTCCAAATCGGTGACGGTACCATTGGAAGAACCGCCCTCCATGATGGTGGCGCCGATGACCGGCTCACCTTTCTCGTCTACCACACTACCCTTGACCATATACTTCTGCTGAGCCTGCATGCCCACAGCAAAGAGTGAAGCCAACGTCAGCGTGGTGGCTAATCGTTGTGTTCTTAACAATAGTTTGTTCATGTTCTCTTCATTATTTAAGCTTTTTATTATTAGGATCTATATCACCATATGTCTTGCGACAGTGTTAACCTTAAATAAAATTTAGGTTGAACACGCTGCAAAGTTAATATATAAAAAGCGCATAGAGTTTGTAACATGTAACAAACTCTTTGTAATATATACCATAACACCAAGAAATCACAAAAGAAAAAGTACGTGTTACTTATTCCTTACCTTACATGAATAATATCTTCCCATCGTGTCGTGTAATTGGGACTCTTCCAGTCACGTCGGATGGCATCGGCAAAATGGGCAGTCTTACCCTTCTCATGAGGACGGGTACTGCTGGGAACCGAGGACGAGGGTATCCTTGCCTTCGGCGCGGTTGATGCGGTCTGCGACTTTGTCGAGACGGCGCAGACCTTGCATCGCAGCAAGGGTTTAACTGGTTTTTATCAGAATCAGACACTAAATTCAACCACACAAGTCGATATTTTCTGACAAAAACACGTCCACGAAAACTTTCATTCTAGAGAGAAGAAAAAACGGGAAAACCGAGGGTTGGTTGTCATCTCGGTACTTTGTACTTATCAAAAAGGTGAGATGAGGAGGTCAGAAAGGCGTTTTGACCAGGTCAGGAAGCCTTTCTGACACTATCAAAAAGGCGTTTTGACAACAAGAAAGTGACATTTTATGCGCAAAAACGACGGCTTCTGAGGGCTGAAACAAGCGAAAAAGAAAACCAAAGGATGATGACAAGCACAAATTATATCGTAATCATCTATCCAACAGCTAATTATAGAAAACTCGTCATTTTTGGCTTCTTTTGGAGCAAAGGACACCTTGGTGCAGAAAATCGCAAGGAAATGGGTCGAAAAATGTCAGTTAATCCAACATTTAAGGGAAGTAAGCAACTAAGCTTAACCACGTATCATGTCCCCGAAGGGGGACGGACGGTACAAGGCCTTATTCCTACTTCTTACTCCAGATCTTCGTCCTGTGTGACCGTCACCGTTCCCAGTTTGCTGATCTTCAGCACCAGCGGCACGTACTCGTCGCTCGACTTATCGGGATTGCCCACGCTGGCCGCGAAGACGAGATCAGTGCCTTCGGGACGCACAAAAACAATGCCCAGGAGTGCCCCTTCGCGATAATATTGGTCATCGACTTTAGCCTTGAAGTCAGCTTTGGTAAATTCCCGGTTGAAAAATTCGGAGCCGTTCTGCCGCAGGATGCGCACGCTGATCTTATTGTCGTAATAATCGTGGCTGCCATCCGAAGCCTTGGCCAGACTCTTATCAGCACGGCGCTTGACCTCGACAGTATAGATTCCGCCGACCCAGCCGACCTTGCGCGACACGGTGTTGTCGCCCATCGCACGGGGACCCGCCGGTGCGACAACCTTTTGAACCTTGCGCACGGTCTGCGCTTTCTTCTCCTCCTTACAGCTAAAGCACAGCATCACCGTCAGGAGCATCAAAGTCAATGAAGTGTATATTTTCATCGTTTTATCTGTATTTACCGGTGCAAAGGTAGGAAAAAACTACGAAAAAGCGACAGAATGCACATAAGAATACAAAGAAAAAAACGCTTTTTCTTTGATATTCCACTCGTTTACACTAACTTTGCATTTACAAACATGTAACGAACCTCAACAAACAGAGAACTGATGATACGAAAAGTCATTGCACTGTTTCTTTTTGTCCCTTTACTGATGGGTTGCCGACATCAAAATGTCAGCAAGCCACAGGAGACCGCCACGGACACGACGGCCATGATGGTCTATCAGATACAACATTGCGCAAAACTCTATACTCAGGAGTACAAACTCCGCAAGATCGTCGTCTACGACGACACCGCGACGCTCACCGGGCACCTATTAGGGAAAAAAATCAAGATGGACCTGCCACTGGGCAAGCGCCGTATTGCCATCCCCATGACAGCCACGGCGCAGGCCTCCATCGACTTCTCTCACTTCTCTCCCTCGCAGGTACGCCGCAACGGCAGAAGGCTGGAGATCATCCTCCCTGACCCGCAGGTGACGCTCACCGCGACGGCCATCGACCACGGGCAAGTCAAAGAGAAGGTGGCACTGCTACGCACACGCTTCTCCGACGAAGAGCGCTCACGCATCGAGCAACAGGGGCGCACGGCCATCGTCAGGTCGCTGGAAAAGATGAATCTCACAGAGAGCGCACGGCAGAGTGCCGTACAGCAGCTCATGCCGATGCTGCGGCAGATGGGCTGGGACGACGAGGATGTGGTGATCACCTTCCGCGATGATCTCGGCAACAACCCCTTTGAAACCCTTATCCGTAAAAGCAACTAAGCCATGACAACAAAGCACTCCCTTCTCTCCCGACTGCTGGGTCGCGCAAGTACCGACCTGCGGCTGGTGCTCATCTCGGCTACGGTCACCATCGTGCTGGTTGTCGCTGCCCTCTTCTTCATTAAACGGGCACTGTCGGACCAACATGTCTCGGTCTCGCACAACCAGGGGATCAGCGTCACGCCCGTCGTCATGGAGAGCATCCGCAACACGGGACAATGGGTGTTTCTGGAGATCGCTGACGAGGAACTCGTCGACACCGTGCGCCACGGCTTCTTCGGCGACGACGAGCTGGCACGCGTCTACTACGGCACGCTGCGCCTGGGCTTCGACATGCAACAGTATAAAGAGGAGTGGCTCAAGGTGAAAGGCGACACGCTCATCGCCACACTGCCACCCATCGGACTGGTGAGCGACAATTTTCTCGACGAGGCGCGCACGAGATCATTTTATGAGAGTGGGAAATGGAGTGAGGAAGACCGCGCTGCCATGGCGGAACAGGCGAAGACAAAGATGCGGCAACGCTGCCTGAGCAAAGCCAATCTGGCATCGGCCCGGAAAAACGCACGGGCACAGCTCTGGACGATGTTCCGCGCACTGGGATTTAAAAACATAAGGATAGAAAACAAGTAGCATTGATGACAGCATGAGTCAAGTTAATGAATTCTTCACTGCTCTCAGCGGACTACTGTGGGGCTGGCCAATGATCACTTTATTGCTGGGCACGCATATCTTCCTGACCATTCGGTTGCACATTCCGCAGCGCCATCTGTGGACAGCCATCAAGTTGTCGGTCAGGCGTGACCCTGGTGCCACGGGCGACGTGTCGCAGTTTGGTGCGTTGGCCACGGCATTGGCAGCGACGATCGGCACGGGTAATATCGTCGGCGTGGCCACGGCGATCTCGCTCGGCGGCCCCGGTGCCGTGCTGTGGTGCTGGCTGACAGGTGTCTTCGGCATCGCGACAAAGTATTCCGAGGGCTTGCTCGCCATCAAATACCGCGTAAAGACACCCGACGGCCGTATGTTGGGCGGTCCGATGTATGCCCTTGAGAAAGGCTTGGGATGGAAATGGCTGGCGGTGCTCTTTGCTGTCTTTGCCGCCTGCGCCTCATTTGGCATCGGCAACACCGTACAGGCCAACGCCATCGCCACGATAGCCCATGAGAGCTACGGTATCAGTCCAGCCATCGTCGGAACCATCATCACGCTGCTCACGGCGGCAGTGATTATCGGCGGCGTGAAGAGCATCTCCAAGGTATGCAGCATGTTGGTGCCGTTCATGGCCGTTTTCTATGCCTTGGGCTGCATCTATATTCTCTTTATCAACCACGGCAGTCTGTGGCCCGCCATCGAATTGATCGTCCGTTCGGCTTTCACGCCGCAGGCAGCAGGAGGCGGCTTTGTCGGCGGTACGGTGATCATGGCCGCACGCTACGGCATCGCACGCGGCCTGTTCTCCAATGAGTCAGGACTGGGCTCAGCGCCGATCGTAGCCGCAGCCGCTCAGACGCGCAACCCGGTAAGACAGGCTTTGGTATCGAGTACGGCGACGTTCTGGGACACCGTCGTCATCTGTGCGCTGACCGGACTGGTCATCGTGAGCAGCATCATCGCCTATCCCGACATCACGTTCCACGACGGCGCTCAGCTCACAAAGGTCGCTTTCAGCAAGATTCCCTACGTCGGCAAGCCGTTGCTGACCTTTGGACTGCTGACCTTCGCCTTCAGTACGATACTCGGATGGAGCTATTACGGCGAGCGCTGCGTGGAGTACTTGGGTGGCCGCCGCTGGATGCTGGGCTATCGCCTGCTCTACATCGTGTGTGTGTTCATCGGCAGTGTGATCAGTCTGGAACTGGTTTGGAACATCGCAGACTGCATGAATGCGCTCATGGCGATCCCCAACCTGCTCTCCCTGCTCTTCCTCAGTGGCGTCATCGTACACGAGACACGCAAGTATCTGTGGCGGGGACGACTGGACAGAGAGATGGAAGAGGTGACAGACAAGACACAAAGCGAGGAGACAGAAAAAGAGAAGTCATAGACAAAAAGACATAAAAGACATATTTGTAAAGACAGGGTAACAGAGGGACATATTTCGTCTTTATAGACAGAAAGACATAAAAGACATATATTCAAAACCGGAATATGTTCTCCATCTTTTCCCTTTACGACATATAAAAAGGGTGGTAATGTAGGGGCGGGCCGCCCCTACATTACCACCCTCAGAATGGGTGTATAGAAATTGTTTATCCAGCATTTCACTCCCCTTCTCCCCTTGGAGAGGGGGTGAGGGGGGAGGCTGCTATTACTCGAAGTTCTTATCATCCAGCATCTCAAAGCCACAGTACGGTACGAGGGCTTTCGGCACGCGGATGCCCTCCGGCGTCTGGTTGTTCTCGATGATGGCGGCAACGATACGCGGCAGCGCCAAGGCAGAACCGTTGAGCGTGTGGCAGAGCTCCGTCTTCTTAGTGTCTGAGCGACGGAAACGGCAGTGCAGACGATTGGCCTGATAGCTCTCGAAGTTAGACACAGAGCTGACCTCGAGCCAACGCTTCTGTGCGCCACTCCATACCTCAAAGTCATAGCAGATAGAGGAAGTGAAACTCATGTCACCACCGCACAGGCGGAGGATATGATAAGGAAGCTCAAGCTTCTGTACGAGTCCCTCGACATGAGCGAGCATCTCGTCGAGACTCTTGTAAGAGTGCTCCGGCGTGTCGATGCGAACGATCTCTACCTTGTCGAACTGATGCAGACGGTTCAAGCCACGGACATCCTTGCCATAAGAACCAGCCTCACGGCGGAAGCAAGCTGAATAAGCACAACGCTTGACGGGCAGATCCTTTTCGTCGAGGATCTCATCGCGGAAGATGTTGGTCACGGGAACCTCAGCTGTAGGAATGAGATAGAGGTTGTCGAGGTTGCAGTGGTACATCTGGCCCTCCTTATCAGGCAGCTGACCCGTGCCGTAACCGGATGCCTCGTTGACAACGTACGGCGGCTGTACCTCAAGATAACCGGCTTTGCGGGCCTCATCGAGGAAGAAAGCCTCCAAAGCGCGCTGGAAGCGGGCCATCTTACCCACATAGATCGGGAAGCCGGCGCCCGTGATCTTCACTCCCATATCGAAGTCTACAAGGCGGAACTTCTTGAGCAGATCCCAATGGCACAACGCGTCCTCACCAAGATTTGGCATAGGACCACCTTCCTTGACGACGACGTTGTCGTTGGCATCCTTACCTTCGGGAACAAGATCGTTGGGGATGTTTGGTATCTGCAACAGCTCGTTGGTCATGTCGGCCTGAGCCTTGTCCATGATCTCCTGCAAAGCCTTGTCGGCAGCTTTCAGCTCGGCAACCTCAGCCTTGACCTTCTCAGCCTCGTCCTTCATGCCGTCCTTCATCAAGCCGCCAATCTGCTTCGACAGCTGGTTTTGGTGCTGCTTGTTGCTGTCAAGCTTCTGCTGGCTCTCACGACGCAGCTTGTCATACTCCAATACTTTTTCAATAGCTTCGCGGGCTCCGGCGAAATGCTTCTTCTCCAGGCCCTTGATCACGCGTTCAGTTTCCTCACTGATGAGTTTAAGTGTAAGCATATAGCTGTATATTGATTATATTTCCTTATTTGGGACAAAAGTACAAAAAAAAAAGCTCACAGCAAAATTTAATCGAGAAAACGCTCGCAATGACCCGTGATTACGATAAAAAAACGTATCTTTGCATGGTTACTATATAAGATATGGTAAGATTTGATAGAATAGGCATCAGCATTGTAAGATAAAATAATATCAGACATGGATGACAGAGGAAAGAAAAAACATCTTTTCCAACAAATGATTTGGACGGCCGCAGTGGCCATCGGCTGGCTCTGCGTCTGCCCCTCGCAAGCTCAGACAGTAAAAGGCCACCGGCTGCCCAACGTGGCGGTCGGCATTCACCACCATCACCCTGACTCCACCCTCTGCTCCCCTTTAAACATTGGATTGCTCAGTGAGGCAGACACGCTGCACGGCTTTCAATATGGCGTATTCTTAGGCGCTGCCCGCGGACATGCCGACGGCGTCACGCTGGCAACCCTCGCCAATGCGCTTCCGCAATCCCCATACCTACACGATGATCGGTGTCGGCTCGCATTTCCTGGGACTCGACGAGGACTTCTCGGGTGAGCTCTTCTACCGCATGGGACGCTACCGGACCATCACACCACGATGGACGCTCGGCGGCGACGTGGGCTTCGGACATGTGGAGACGTTCCAAAACAAAGGCGACACGCCACGGCGTATGTACTCGCTGCAAGCCCGCATGACGGCCGACTATGCCTTCAACGACAATCTCGGCGCCTTCGTCGCCGCCGGTTACGGTACGACACGGCGCTATGGCTCAAACACCAAGTTCCGTTCGCGCCCAATCATTGAAGCCGGACTGGCACTCCGCTATCACCATGATCCCGACCATCAGGCACAATGGGAAGAGGAACGGCAACGCGACCAAGAGTTTATGCTTAGCAAGCTGGCACTGACACCGGAGGACAGCCTCTACCGATGGAGCGATCCGAGCTATACCAAGAAACGGTGGTGGCGCGCGGCAGCAGAGGCAGCGGGTATCAACGTCTTTGTGCATTGTTTCGACCGTTTCGTCATGAACGAGGACTTCGCGCAGGTCACCTTCAAGAGCATCGACCATAACTGGCACCATGCCTTCGTATGGGACAACGATCAGTTCTCGACCAATCTCTTCGCCCATCCTTACCACGGCAACCTCTATTTCAACTCGGGCCGCAGCAACGGACTGACCTTCTGGCAGAGTGCGCCCTACGCTTTGGGCGGCAGCCTGATGTGGGAGTTCTGCGGCGAAGTGGAGCCGCCGGCCATCAACGACGTGCTGGCTACCACCTTCGGCGGCATCTGCATCGGGGAAGTCATGCACCGCGTGTCGACGCTCGTGCTGAATGACCGCACACGCGGCTTCCGCCGTTTCCTGCGTGAAGCGGCTGCTTTCGTCACCAACCCGATGCAGGGACTCAACCGTCTCATCGACGGCGATGCCTGGAACGTGCGTCAGGACAAGTATATGTACCATGACTTCAGCCGCATACCCGTGGAGTTTGCCATGAGCGTGGGCGACCGCTATCTCGCTGATCAGGGCGGTATCTTCCGTGGCGAGAACCAGCCTTACCTCACCTTCAACCTGCTCTATGGCGATGCTTTCGACGACAGCAACACGCAGCCCTACGACTATTTCACGCTGAACTTCTGCGTGGGCTTCACCGGCAACCAGCCGCTCATCAACAATCTCCACCTGCTCGGCAAGCTCTGGAGCCACACTGTCTACGACGGAAAACAGGGAAAGACGATCGTAGGATTCTTCCAGCACTTCAACTACTACGACTCCAAGCCTGTGAAAGACGGCACCGACAAAACGCCATACCGCATCTCTGAGGCGGCCTCCTTCGGTCCGGGTATGATGTGGCAATTCCCGCAAGTGGGTAATCTCAAGCGTTTGGAGCAGGCCATCTTTGCCGACCTCATCCTTCTCGGCGGTACGAAGAGCGACTACTACAACGTCATCGACCGCGACTATAATATGGGATCGGGATTCAGCCTCAAGTCCAAGACGCAGATGATCTTCCCGCGGCTCGGATACTTCTCGTTGCTCGTGGACTATTACCATATCTATACGTGGAAAGGATATGAAGGCAAAGACCTGGAGCACACCGATCCGCTCTATCTCAACGCGCAGGGCGACAAAGGCAACGCTCAGTTGCTCGTCTTTAATCCGAGATTTATCTTCCAACTGAAAAACAACTTCGGCATTGAGTGGCAAGGTGCCTATTATGGGCGCTATACCTATTATAAATACCACCCAAATGTCAGGGCGCACACCTTCGAAGTGAGACTGGGACTGCTCTACAGATTTTAGCAGAACTGCAAAGACATAAAACAAGCATCGGGTGAGCTGCCATCATTGCAACTCACCCGATGCTTGCTTCTTGCTAAATGCTAAAAGACAACAGCTTCTTCAGCAAGGCGTCTTTTCGATAAAGCGATTAGAAATCATAGGAAAAGCCGAAGGAGACAAACTCGTTGAGCATCCAGTAGCCAAAACTCTTGTCATGCTTCACACCATCGTCGAAACGGGGATAAGCATAGACCTTGGCCGAAATGTAGCGGTTGAACGAGAAGGTGAACGTGTTCTCCCACTCCAGCTCTGAGCGCTTATACGTAGTATAGCCGTAAAGGCGGGTCTGCCACATGAGGTTGTCAAGGATCTTCCACTTCAAGTCGCACGTAAACTGCGAACCATAGTCGTGGAGAGTGTGGTGCCCCTCTTCCAATCCATTGGCTTGAGCAAGGCTCTGGCGACCCACATACTTGAGGTTATAGGCGACAGGAGCCAGGTGGATGGAACCCGTCAGGCGGTTTTTCAGCCAACTGACATTGTAATCCATACCGAGAGAGGCATTCAAGTTGAAAGGACTCATAAAGTCAGATTTCACATTTGGCGAATTGGTGTCGTATTTCCGCAGAAACTGTGTTGTGGCAATCAACTGGAAAGTATAGTACCAATGCTTGGTGGCCTGCAAGCCCAACTTACCGGTATAGCGGAGGAGATCCTCTGTGCTCTTGACCTTATGGAGCGAGTCGGCTCTGGTGGTCTGTATGCCTAATTTCATCTCCAACTTATTGTCCCATCGCAGCTTCTGCTTGTTGTCGTAGTGTGCCTCTAACGTCAGGGCACCCACAGCCGAGTAGTTGCTCTCCCCCCCCTTATACCAATTGGGAGAGATGTAGCTTTGGAGAAACTGCAAATAATAATCACCACCGAAGGTCCAGAAATTGGGCTTGAACACGACCATGTCCATAGGTACATACTCCGGTTCATCCGGTTTGGTCGGCTTGACAACGGACGCAGGATGCTCGGTGATCGTCGTGGGCTTGAGCACCGGTCCCGTCTTCTCCAAGTCGCGCTGTGTCGTCTTGACCGTACCCGGCCGATGAAGATAGGCCCAAAGCAGTGACTCATCGACAGGCGTCAGCGTCCCGTCGAGCGAGAATGCGCGGTGAGCAACACCACGATAGAAGGTCATCGGAAGAAACAGCGGCGCCATGGAACTCGCATTGAGCGGCCGTGACACCTTCACGCTGTCGTGATAGAGAGAATCGGAAAGCAGACGCAAGGAGTCCATATAAGCATTCACCAACTTGTTACGGCCATGCACCAACGTATGGCGATAGGTCACGGGACGGGCAACCATCGGCTCCACAACCGACAAAAACAGAGCGATCATCAACAAGCAGACAGCTGAATGGAACTGGTAATGACTTCCTCTAAGCGACATCGTTTCTTGAACTCCTTATTTCTCTTAATGATTCGTTATATTGTCTTAACGTTGCAAAGATAACAATAATTTTTGTTTTTGTTGTACATCTCATAAAAATATGCTAACTTTGCAACATCTTTTATAGATCGAGTAACTCTTTCGTATTCAATAATTAAATCCAACAAAATATTGACAATGGTGGCAGAAACAAAGTACATCTTCGTCACAGGCGGTGTGGTTTCCTCGTTAGGAAAAGGCATCATCTCGTCTTCAATAGGTAAGCTTCTACAAGCAAGAGGCTACAACATCACCATCCAAAAATTCGATCCTTACATCAACATCGACCCAGGAACGCTCAATCCTTATGAGCACGGCGAATGCTATGTGACTGTTGACGGTATGGAGACTGACCTCGATCTTGGACACTATGAGCGATTCACAGGTATCCAGACAACTAAGGCGAACTCTCTGACAACAGGACGCATCTATAAGAGCGTCATCGACAAGGAGCGCCGCGGCGACTATTTGGGCAAGACAATCCAGGTGGTGCCACATATCACCGATGAAATCAAGCGTAATGTCAAGCTCCTCGGACAGAAGAACCACTACGACTTCGTCATCACGGAGATCGGAGGTACCATCGGTGACATTGAGAGTGCGCCGTTCATGGAGGCGATCCGACAGTTAAAATGGGAACTCGGCAAGCGCGCCGTCTGCGTGCACCTTACTTATGTGCCCTACCTCAAGGCTGCCGGCGAGCTGAAGACGAAGCCGACACAGCACTCCGTCAAGGAATTGCAGAGCGTAGGTATACAGCCCGACATCCTCGTGCTGCGCACTGAGAAACACCTGCCTGACCAGGTTCGCAAAAAAGTGGCTGCCTTCTGTAACGTCGATCTCGACTGTGTCATCCAGAGCGAGGATCTGCCCAGCATCTATGAGGTGCCGGTGAACATGCAGAGCCAAGGCCTCGATGCTGCCATCCTGCGCAAAGTCGGTGAGCCCATCGGCGAGAAACCGGGGCTCGGTCCCTGGCGTTCCTTCCTCGAGCGCCGCAAGAACGCCACAGAGGAAGTGCACATCGGTCTCGTCGGTAAGTATGACTTGCAGGACGCCTACAAGAGTATCCGTGAGAGCCTCTCGCAGGCCGGTACCTACAACGACCATAAGACCGTCATCACCTTCATCAACTCGGAGTATATCACTTCCGACAATGTCGCTGAGAAACTGGCAGGGCAGGACGGCATCGTCATCTGCCCGGGATTCGGACAGCGCGGTATTGAGGGTAAAATCATTGCCGCTAAGTACTGCCGCACACACGATATGCCGACCTTCGGTATCTGCTTGGGTATGCAGATGATGGTCATCGAGTTCGCCCGCAACGTGCTCGGCTATGCTGACGCTAACTCTCGCGAGATGGACGAAAAGACGCCGCACAACGTCATCGACATCATGGAGGAGCAGAAAAATATCACCAACATGGGTGGTACCATGCGTCTTGGGGCCTACGACTGCGTGCTCCGCAAAGACACAAAAGTCTACTCGATCTACAAGCAGGAGAACATCCGTGAGCGTCACCGCCATCGTTATGAGTTCAACAACGACTATCAGAAAGAATACGAAGCCAAGGGTATGATGTGCGTAGGCCGCAACCCGGACAGCGATCTCGTCGAGATTGTGGAGATTCCGAAGCTGAAATGGTATATCGGCACGCAGTTCCATCCCGAGTATCAGAGTACGGTGCTCAAACCGCATCCGCTCTTCGTCGACTTCATCAAGACGGCTATCGCCAACCAGAAGAAGAAATAAGTACTGAGAAGAAGTGCGTGTAACACTTCATACATTAAGAATTAGAGAATGAGAGAATCAGAAAATGATTCTATAATTCTCTAATTCTTGATCTCCTTTTGAACTAAACATGATTCGGGCCAAAGCCCGAGAGAAAAAAATTTATGGATAAGAACAATATTATCGGCTTCGTGCTCATCGCGCTTGTGCTTATTGGCTACAGCTGGTATGCGAAGCCATCTAAAGAGCAGGAGCGTGCGCAGTTTGTGCAAGACTCCATCGCCCAGGCCAAGCGACAACAGGCTGAGCAGGACGCCAAGACGGCTGCCTTCAACCGTCAGCAGGCTGCCAAGCAGAAGATCGCAGCGGACACGACGGCGCTCTTCCACGCTGCTTTGACCGGACAGGCCAAGGACATCGTGCTGAAGAACAACAAAGTTGCCATCACGCTGTCGACGAAAGGTGCCACTGTCTCCAAGGCAATCATCAACAACTACAAGGACAACATCACCGAGGCAAACCATGTCACGCTTTTCCAGGGAAAGGATCAGAGCCTCACCTACACCATGGCTGCCAAGGAGGTAAACATCTCCACGGCTGATCTCTACTTTGAGCCTTCCAATATAACAGACTCTACTGTTACTTTCACGGCTACTGCCGCTCCGGGTAAGACCGTCACACTGGCCTACCGCCTCGGCAAGGACTATATGCTCCACATGCAGATGGCTGTCAAAGGTATGGAGGGACTCTTCGCGCCAGGTACCAGCACTATGGACGTGAACTGGAAAGACAAGTGCCGCCAGCAGGAGAAAGGCTTCAACTTCGAGAACCGCTATGCTACCCTCACCTACCACAACGTGGAGGGTGGTACCGATAAGTTGAGCGAGACATCCCAGAAGATTGATGAGGACATCGAGGACAGCATTGACTGGGTGGCCTTTAAAAATCAGTTCTTCTCTGCCGTGATGATTGCAAAGAACAACTTCCGGGGTCACTCGCTGATGACATCCATCCCACAGGAGAAAGGCTCCGGATACCTCAAGCAATACGAGGCTAAGATGAAGACCTTCTTTGACCCGAGCGGTAAGACGCCGTCGGAGTTTGAGTTCTACTTCGGTCCTAACGATTTCCGCCTGCTGCAAAAGGTAGAGAAGGAAAGCACGTTTGGTCACGACCTGCAGATGCAGCGTCTCGTCTACCTGGGCTGGCCGCTCTTCCGGATCATCAACCGCTGGTTCACGATCTACGTTTTCAGCTGGCTGAGCAAGTGGTTCCCAATGGGCGTGGTGCTGATTCTCATCACCCTGCTCTTGAAGGTGATCACCTACCCGATGGTGAAAAAGAGCTATATGAGTTCCGCCAAGATGCGCGTACTCAAGCCGAAACTCGACGAGGCAACCAAACAATATGACAAGCCCGAGGACGCTATGCAGAAGCAGCAGGCCATGATGGCCGAGTACGCCAAGTACGGTGTATCCCCGCTCTCGGGCTGTCTGCCAATGCTGATTCAGATGCCGATCTGGATCGCGATGTTCAACTTTGTGCCTAACGCCATTGAGTTGCGTGGTCAGAGCTTCCTTTGGATGCACGACCTCTCGACTTATGACCCGATCATACAATGGCACAAGAACATCTGGCTCATCGGTGATCACCTGAGCCTGACGTGTATTCTCTTCTGCGGTGCACAGATCATCTACTCTTGGTTCACCATGCAGTTGCAGAAAGATCAGATGGTTGGTCAGCAGGCCGAGCAGATGAAGGCCATGCAATGGATGATGTATCTCATGCCAGTGATGTTCTTCTTCATGTTCAACGACTATTCTTCTGGTCTGAATTTCTACTATTTCGTCTCACTGATCATGTCGGCCGGCATCATGTTTGTGCTGCGCAAGACCACCAATGACGAGAAGTTGCTGGCTATCCTTGAGGCTCGCTATAAAGAGAATCAAGCCAACCCACAGAAGAAGATGAAGGGAATGATGGCACGTATGCAGGCTCTCCAGGAGATGCAGCAAAAGCAGATGGAGGAGAACCGCCGCCGTCAGGAGGAGATGAAGAACAAGAGAAACGGAAAGAAATAGAGGCGGACTATATAATGAAATAGAGGCAGACTATATATAATGAGTAACGATGAGGATCTTGGCAGTCCGCTAACATCCGGCGTCGTTACTCATTTTCACGAAACAGCCGACAGTCTTGACAATAAGCAGGAGGCTGATTCGAGAGATGTAGTTTGTTTATTCCAATAATCAACTTATTCTCATGAATAAAGCAATAGCAATGGTGCTGGGTGCCATGCTTCTTGGCGCCCCAACGATGAAAGCACAGACGATGATTGAAAAAAACAATATCACGCTCGCCAGCGACCAGATGACGCCAGAAGCTCTTTGGGCTATGGGACGCATCGGCTCGTATGCAGTCTCTCCCGACGGCAAGACGCTGGCCTATCAGGTGAGCTACTATAGTGTCAAGGAAAACAAAAGCCACACGATGCTCTTCGTGCAGCCGCTGAAAGCCGGCAAGACGATTGCCAAGGCTACAGCCCTGACCAAGGACGGCAAAAACGAGACGGATGCCGCATGGATCGAGGGTGGCAGGAAGATTGCCTTCCTTCGTGACGGACAGTTGTGGAAGATGAATGCCGACGGAACGGACCGTGTGAAGATAACCGACAGTAAGATCGACATCGAGGGCTTTCTCTTCTCACCCGATGGCAGCAAGGTGATCCTCATCAAGAGTCTCCCTTATCACGGCAGCATCCGGAAGAATCCTGATGACCTGCCAAAGGCTACAGGCCGTCTCGTCACAGATCTGAACTACCGTCACTGGGACCACTACGTAGAGAGCATGCCGCATCCCTTCGTAGCCAACGTCAATGGCGACAAGGCAGACGACGGCGTTGACATCCTTGAGGGACAACCCTACGAATGCCCGATGGCTCCTTTCGGTGGTATCGAACAACTGGCATGGAGTCCGGATTCCAAGCAGGTGGCCTATACTTGCCGCAAGAAGGAGGGTGTGGAATACGCCATCTCTACCGATGCCGACATATACTTATATAATATAGGTACGCGCGCGACGCGCAACCTCTGCAAGCCCGAAGGCTATAAAGAGCCGAAGATCGACCCGACAAAGACCATGCGCAACCAGGCCGTCAACCATCAGGCCGGTGACATGCAGGTCGGATATGACGTCAATCCGAAGTTCTCTCCCGACGGCAAATACATTGCTTGGCAGAGTATGAAGAACGACGGATATGAGAGCGACCGCAACCGGCTCTGTGTCATGGACCTTTCTACAGGCAAGAAGAGCTATGTCACCGAGAAGTTCGACTCCAATGTCGATGACTATATCTGGAACAGTGACAGCCGCACGCTGTACTTCCTTGGTTGCTGGCACGCCTGCGTGAATATCTATTCTACCGATCTCAACGGCAACGTCAAGCAGCTCACTGACGGCTGGCACGACTATGGCTCACTGAAACTTTTGGCTCCCGGTAAGCTCATCGCTACGCGTCACTCCATGACAGACCCTGATGACATCTATCAAATCAACATCAACAAAACTGAGAAAAAGAGCGTTGCTGTCCGCCTCACCGCTGAGAACGACCACATCCTCAACCAGCTTGTTAAGCCCACCATCCAGCAGCGTTGGGTGAAGACCACCGACGGCAAGCAGGAACTGGTATGGATTATCCTCCCCCCGCACTTCGACGCTACCAAGAAATATCCCGCACTGCTCTATTGTGAAGGCGGTCCTCAGAGTCCTGTATCACAGTTCTGGAGCTATCGTTGGAACTTCTCCATCATGGCCGCCCACGGCTATGTCATCGTAGCACCTAACCGTCGTGGCCTTCCCGGCTTCGGTTCTGAGTGGAACGAGGAGATCAGTGGCGACTGGACAGGCCAGTGCATGAACGACTATCTCGGCGCCATTGACGACGCAACAGCCAACCTGCCTTATGTCGATAAAGACCGTTTGGGTTGCGTGGGCGCTTCTTTCGGTGGCTTCTCTGTTTACTATCTTGCCGGTCATCACGACAAGCGCTTCAAATGTTTCATCGCTCACGACGGTGCTTTCAACCTCGAATCGATGTATACAGACACCGAGGAGGACTGGTTCTCGAACTGGGAGTATGATGATGCTTACTGGAATAAGGACATGACGGCCAACGCTAAGCGTACCTACGACAACAGTCCGCATAAGTTCGTCGACAAGTGGGACACGCCTATTCTCTGCATCCATGGCGAGAAGGACTACCGCATCAATGCCAACCAAGGCATGGGAGCCTTCAACGCAGCACGTATGCGTGGCATCCCCGCAGAGCTGCTCATCTTCCCCGACGAGAACCACTGGGTACTCAAACCACAGAACGGTATCCTGTGGCAACGCACGTTCTTTAACTGGCTCGACCGTTGGTTGAAAGACAAGAAATAGATTGCAATCATATAAAAGAAATAGATCGCAATCATACTAAAGACATATAAAACGACATCCGTGAAAGAAGCGCTTTACCTCTTTCACGGATTCAGAAAAAAAGAGAGAATTCCATTATGACAGAAAAACTTCAACGTATTCTCAGCGACAGCAAAGGCGCCCGCTGGACAGCCCTTTTCATTGTCGCTTTCACCATGATGACCGGTTACTTCATCACCGACGTGATGTCGCCACTGGAAGTACTTCTTGACAAACCCGTAGCAGCCGGTGGTCTGGGATGGACCTCAGACGACTATGGTTTCTTTGCCGGCAGCTACGGCCTCATCAACGTATTCCTGCTCATGCTCTTCTTTGGCGGTATCATCCTTGACAAGATGGGGATCCGCTTCACAGGAATCATGGCTTGCGGTCTGATGGTGATTGGTGTCTTTATCAAATACTATGGTGTGACAGGTGACTTCGGCGACAGTCGCTTTACCCTGAGCTTTGTCAACTTCTCCCTGCCTATGTCTGCGGCAGTAGCTTCTTTGGGCTTTGCCATCTTCGGTGTAGGCTGCGAAATCTGTGGTATCACCGTGTCGAAGATCATCACAAAGTGGTTTACCGGTCACGAGCTCGCCCTCGCCATGGGTATTCAGGTAGCTCTCGCCCGATTGGGAACAGCAGGTGCCATGATGGGTGCGCTGCCCTTTGCCAAAGCTTTCGGCGGCAAGGTAGGTGCTCCCGTGCTCCTCGGTCTGGTGCTGTTGGTGATTGGCTTCCTGTCCTTCATCGTTTACACTGTCATGGACAAGAAGCTCGACAAGAGCGTAGAGGAAGCCAAGGGCGAGAAAGAGTTCGAGAAAGAGAAAGAAACGCTCGACGAGGAGTCTGACGACGACTTCCACTTCAGCGATCTGAAGTACATCTTCTCCAACCCAGGCTTCTGGTGCATCTGTCTGCTCTGCCTGCTGTTCTACAGTGGTGTCTTCCCATTCTTGAAGTTCGCAACCAAGCTGATGATTGCCAACTACGGTGTTCCTGAGGATATGGCAGGCGGCATCCCTGGCTTGATTCCTTTCGGTACCATCCTGCTCACACCGCTCTTCGGCTCACTCTACGACCGTATCGGCAAAGGAGCGACGCTGATGCTCATCGGCTCGGCAATGTTGGCTGCCGTGCATTTCATCTTTGCCATCCACATCCTGCCCTATGGTTGGTTTGCCGTGATCATCATGATCACGTTAGGCGTAGCTTTCTCCTTGGTGCCCTCTGCCATGTGGCCGAGTGTGCCGAAGATCATCCCTATGAAGCTCCTCGGCTCTGCCTACGCCATCATCTTCTACATTCAGAACATCGGACTGGCTCTCGTGCCTATGTTCATCGGTAAGGTCAACGGCGCTGATCCGAGCTACACCACGAGCATGAGTATCTTCTGCGGCTTCGGTGTTGCTGCCGTCATCATCTCACTCCTGCTGATTGCCGTGGACAAGAAGAAGCACTACGGACTGCAGGATGCCAACATCAAGAAATAATCTTCAATTCCACTTTACAAGGGATCGGAAGTCATCCTATTAGAAGCATGGGACTTGTTTTCATCAGCAAGTCTCATGCTTTTTTATCTTCCTTCTATTCTCCTATTCTATAACTTGTTTCCATAATTACCTTTTATTATTCTAAAAGCGGCACGAAACGTTTGCTACATAAAATATTTTTTGTAGCTTTGCAAGGACGAGAACGTGTTGAGTCATCAACAAAAAGATTTAAGCCATGAAATATCCCATAGGAATACAAGACTTTGAAAGCCTACGAAGCAATGGATATGAGTATGTCGATAAGACAGAACTCATATACAAGCTCGTACATGAGGGGACTTATTATTTCCTAAGCCGCCCACGCCGATTTGGGAAATCACTGCTCATGTCCACGCTTGCTGCCTACTTTAGCGGCAAGCGGGAACTGTTTCATGGCTTAGCCATTGATAAGCTTGAGAAGGACTGGACGGTTTATCCTGTGCTGCATCTTGATCTCAACACTGACAAATATGATTCGAAGGAAGTATTAGAAAGTCGTCTGAATCTCTTCCTCTCTCACTGGGAACAGCAATATGGAAGGAATCCCAATGAGGTCACGTTTGCCCAGCGCTTTGAAGGCATCATCAGTCGAGTCGCTACAAAAGTGGAGAAACCTGTTGTGATCCTTGTCGATGAATACGATAAGCCAATGTTGCAGGCTATCAACAACGACAAGTTGCAAACAGTCTGTCGCAATACCTTAAAAGCCTTCTATGGTGCACTGAAGACACAGGACAGATACATTCGTTTCGCACTTCTCACCGGAGTGACGAAGTTTGGAAAGGTCAGCGTGTTCTCAGACCTGAACAATCTGACCGACATCTCCATGGACGAGAGCTACGACACGCTGTGCGGCATCACCGAAGAAGAGATGCACCGCTATTTCGAAGAGGGTATTCAGAAGCTCGCCGACCGCTACGATATCAGCTATGAGGAGACTTGTGCACGACTGAAAAAGCGCTACGACGGCTATCACTTCGTCGAATATGGCACAGGCGTCTACAATCCCTTCAGTCTTCTGAGCACCTTCCGCGCCGGCAAATTCGGCAGCTATTGGTTCGAGACAGGCACGCCGACGTTCCTCGTACAACTGTTGCAACGAGAGAATTTTTATCTCCCTGACCTGACTCAACAACAAGTATCTGCGGACATGCTCAACTCTATCGATGCCATGGACCGCAATCCTATTCCCGTCATCTACCAAAGCGGCTACCTGACGATCAAGAACTACGACGAGGAATTCAAGGTCTATACCCTCGGCTTCCCCAATGAAGAGGTGGAAGAGGGCTTTGCCAGCTACCTCCTACCCTACTATGCTCATACCGGCAGCGAAGGAGCACCAATGTATGTCCGCAACTTTGTGCTTGCCCTGCGCAACGGTAAGCCTGAAGAATTTATGAAGCGCATGCAGGTGCTCTTCGCCGACACGGACTACAAGATCGTAGGCGACGCCGAGCTCTATTTCCAAAATGCGTTCTACATCGTCACGAAGTTGCTCGGCTTCTACACTGAGGTGGAGCGCACGATTTCCGACGGTCGCATCGACATGATCGTGAAGACAAAGGACTATATCTATATCTTTGAGTTCAAATACGACCAAAGTGCAGACATCGCCTTGCAGCAAATTGAGGACAAAGACTACGCCAAGCCCTTTGCCACAGACAGCCGCAAGATCGTGAAGATCGGCGTCAACTTCTCGCGCGAGCACCGCTGTATCGACGAGTGGAAGATCAAAGAATAGACGCAAACAAATGGTTTAGACATCATAAAGACCCAAGAAGAAACAGAAGCAAATATGACAGAGAGAACAGAAAACAGCAACCTGCTTGACCTGTTCACAGAGGTGAAGGATACCGTCATCCGCCGCATACGTGGTCGGAAGAAGGAGGTAGCGCTTGTGCTCTCCAGTGGAGGCGCACGCGGGCTGGCGCATATCGGTGCCATCGAGGAACTCCTTGACCGTGGCTACCATATCCGCTCCGTCGCAGGCACATCGATGGGCGCGCTCGTCGCCGGCATGTATGCGACCGGCAACCTCGAGACCTTCCGCTCATGGATGAAGACGATCGACAAGCGAAAGATTCGGGAGCTCACTGACTACTCGCCAAGCTTGAACCATCTCGTCAAAGGCAAGCGCATCATCGACACGCTCAAAACCATCGTCCCCGACACTGACATCGACGCGCTGCCCATTCCTTATGCCGCCATCTCCACAGACTGGGAAAGCGGCCATGAGGTGGTCTTCCGCCACGGTTCCCTCTATGAGGCTATCCGCGCGAGCATCTCCCTGCCAGCCTATTTCGAACCCATGCACCTCGGCAACAAATTGCTCATCGATGGGGGCACAACCAATCCATTACCTCTCAACCGCGTGGAGCAGCATAAAGGCGATTTGCTCGTGGCCGTCAACGTCTGCGGGCATGACTATGAAGGAGAATTAGAGCTAAAGCGCACCGCAGAGCGTCAGCGTGTGGCTTCTTCACGAGCACTGCAGATTCTCAGCAGAATAGTACCGGGCGGATTAAAGTTAGACGTAAACTACTTTACGTTATTAAACCGTACCGCCAGCATCATGATTCATCAAAACGCACAGCTCATGCTCAGACTCTGTCCTCCTGATATTCTTTTAGGTATCCCCATGCGCAGGTTCAGCGGTTCTGACTATGACAAATCCGAGCGTCTCATTGCCATCGGACGTGCAAGAATGAAGAAAGTACTTGATGACTATGAAGAATGACAAGTCTTAAACATAAAACATTAATCACTTTTCAACAATCGAAATCATGAAAAAGAACATTATGTTAGTCATGGCCGTAGCTGCAATGTTGTTTGCCAGCTGCGGAGGAAGCAAGACAAAGTCTGCTGCCGAGGCTACAGACTCAACGGCAACAGCCGACAGTACGGAACAGGCAGACACCACAGCTCTTGCTCCTGAGATCAAGTCAACACTCAGCGCTCTGACTGCTCAGGCCTCAAGTGCTATCGGAAAGAAAGAGCCCAAACAGATAACCACAGCACTGGCAGACCTGGCAACCACCTACAAGACGCTGGTCAATGCCGGCAAACTCGACGATGCCAAGACCTACGGTGCCGCCATCAAGAAATTCGTCAAGGACAATGAGCAGGCCCTGAAGAGCGTAGCCACCAACAACACAACTATCGCCGACCTGATCAACAGTATCGAGAACCTGCCCACAACAGCAGCCACTACAGCAGACGAAGCCAAGAAAGCCGTGGCTCAAGATGTTGTGAACCTCGCCTCTCCTTACCTGCAGAAGGGTGCCGCTGCTACTGCCACCGCTGAAGCAGCCGCTGCTGTGCTGAAGAATGCCCCCGCTGCTGCCAAAGCCGCCATCGATGCCGCTCCTGCCACAGCCAAGGCTGCTGCTGAGCAAGCCGCCAACAATGCCAAGACCGCAGCTGAGAACAAGGTCAACGAAGAGGGCAACAAAGCCGCTTCCAAAACCAACGAGGCTGTGACCAAAGCTCAGAACAAAGCCGCCGAGAAAGTCAACAAGGCTGCCGACAAGGCCAACGACGCTGTCAACAAAGCTGCCGGAAAGGCACTGAAAGGACTGGGACTGTAATCACAGCTCCATCATAACTCATCACATAAACTTCAAAGCCCCCTTGCCGCAAATATGCTGCAAGGGGGCTTGTATGTTATATATATAATAATGTGTAGTCGTTATCGGATTCTGTCCATCGAGCGAACCAGTTCCTCATCAGCCTTGATGCCACGATAGGCCAAAGCGAAAAGAATCAGCGCCACCAATGGCAGGCAGCCGGCAAAGCGAGGATGGAACGTGCCCATATCCTTGAAAAGGTGCAGAACACAGAAAGCATAATAGCCATACCACACCAGACTCAGCACGATATTCGCCACACAGATCTTCATCTGCATCTTGCGCTTCTTGAACAGAGGGATACAGGCCAGCGTCAGCGCGCCCGTGATGACCAAGTCGACGAAGAGCAGCGGATGAACCTGATAGCCACCGTTGGCGTAGAGCCCAATGTTATAGAAGAGCGCCGGAACACCCATGCCCTTTGGCTCGATGACTCCCAATGGCAGACAGAGGCAGACAATGATGGCTGCCAGTGCCAACAACAGGAAAATAGTTTGCTTGCGTTGTATCATCAGATCAGATCATCTTTACGCTCGCTGTCAGCGGCCACCTCGTCAGCTGGATTTCTCCAGTAGATCTTACCTTCGATAAACTCCTGTGTTGCCAACAACGACGGCTTTGGCAACTTCTCGTAATAGCGGCTGATTTCAATCTGCTCGCGGTTCTCGAACACTTCCTCCAAAGAGTCATTGTAAGAAGCGAACTCCGAGAGCTTCTTGCTCAAGTCTTCCTTGATCTGAACAGAAATCTGGTTGGCACGCTTCGAAATGATCACGACACTCTCGTAGATGTTACCAGTCTCTTTGCACAAGTCCATCACATTGCGTGTAACGGTGTTGGTCGGAGCATTTGATTTTCTATAATCCATTCTATCTATAGTATTATCTATTGTTATTTATCTTGTATTGACATTCCATAGGGTGACCGGCGATCAGTCCTTCGCCGTGTCGGTTATCTTCTTGCATTTAGCAATATATTCTTCGGCAAGCTTGCGCTCCTTTGAGTCAGGATACTCATTGACAAAACCATAGGCCTCGTCCTCTGCATCTTGGAAACGCTCCATCTTCTTCGACTCCACGCTCTGCTGTGCCAGTTCATATTTGCTTTTCATGATCAGCAGGGCGAAGTCCTCGCGCCGCTTGGTATAGGGATAGTCCTTCAAGGCATTCTCTGCCGTGACGATGCAAGCCTCATAGTTGTTGCCACCGTCGGAGCAGTTGCCGAAATAAGTACCGAGGTTATAATACAGCTGAGCCGAATAGAGTTCCTTCTCCACAAGCTTGTCCTGTAAGTCAAAGAGGCGCTTCTGTGCCGTTTCCTTCATCTTGGCGTCGGGGAAAAGGTCGAGATAAGCCTGAAAAGCCGCTATGGCCTGCAAGGTCTGGCTCTGGTCGAGACGGGGCTCAGGCGTAGACATATAGAGACTCTGGCCGACATAGTAGTAGGCCATCTCAGCAAAGTAGCCGCGAGGATAGCTCTTGGTGTACTTGCTGAAAGTCTCGGATGCCGTTACATAGTCACGGCTGCAATACTCTGCCATGCCCAACATATAGAGGCATTCCTGGGCGTCACGGCTGCCCTTTTCCGGAACGATGAGATCCTGGAGAAGCGTAGTGGCACGGACATACTTACCCTCGGCAAAGCACTCCTTGGCGTATTCATACTTATAGCGGTAGTCAGTTGACTTATACACTCGGTTGAATTCTTGCGCACAACTGGTGAACAACAAGACGAAACCTAATGTAAGGAGACACGTTTTCTTCATATCTACACTTTTGAACTGCAAATTTACATATAAATATTTTATTCACAAAGGCACAGAACATTTTTTAGCATAAAATGTATGTGCAATGCCATAAAAGTCGTATATTTGCACTTATGAATTTCCAACTTACTTCAAAATACAAGCCAACAGGCGATCAGCCGCAAGCCATCGACCAGCTCACTGAAGGCATCCGACAAGGCGACCCCGCACAAGTGTTGCTCGGTGTCACCGGATCGGGCAAGACATTTACCGTGGCCAACGTCATTGCCAACGTCAACAAGCCCACGCTGGTGCTGAGCCACAACAAGACTTTGGCCGCACAGCTCTATGAGGAGATGAAAGGATTCTTCCCCAACAATGCCGTGGACTACTATGTCTCGTACTACGACTACTACCAGCCCGAGGCTTATCTGCCGACAACGGACCTATATATAGAGAAAGATCTATCCATCAACGAGGAAATCGACAAGCTGCGTCTGGCCGCTGTCAGCGACCTGCTCTCAGGCCGTCAGGATGTCATCGTGGTGTCGTCGGTGTCGTGCATCTACGGCATGGGCGGTCCCGTGGCCATGCAGGAAAGCATCATCGACATCAAGCAGGGCGAGAAAATCGACCGCAACGTGTTTCTGCGCAAGCTCGTCACCGCACTCTATGTCCGCAACGACATCGACCTGCAACGTGGCTGCTTCTCTGTAAAGGGCGACACGGTAAATATCGCCATGGCCTATAGCGACAACATCCTGCGCGTGACTTGGTGGGACGACGAGGTCGACAGCATTGAGGAATGCGACGCCGTGACCATGCACACCCTTCAGCGCTTCGAAGACTACCATATCTATCCCGCCAACCTCTTTATCACCACTCAGGAGCAGACCAACAGCGCCGTGAGTCATATTCAGGACGATCTCGCCAAGCAAATCGACTACTTCAAGGAGATGGGCGATGACCTGAAGGCACAACGCATCAAGGAGCGCGTGGAGTACGATCTGGAAATGATCAAAGAGCTCGGTCATTGCTCGGGCATCGAAAACTACTCCCGCTATTTCGACGGCCGTGAGCCGGGGCAACGTCCTTATTGTCTGCTCGACTTCTTCCCCAAAGACTATCTGATGGTCATCGACGAGAGTCATGTCAGTGTACCGCAGATCAGCGCAATGTACGGCGGTGACCGTGCCCGCAAGCAAAACCTCGTGCAGTATGGCTTCCGCCTTCCGGCTGCCTTCGACAACCGTCCGCTGCGTTTCGAGGAGTTCCACGAGATGATCCACCAGGTCATCTATGTCTCTGCCACGCCGGCCGACTATGAGCTTCAGGAGGCCGACGGCGTTGTCGTGGAGCAGCTCATCCGCCCCACGGGACTGCTCGACCCGGAGATAGAGGTGCGCCCTTCGGAGAACCAGATCGATGATCTGCTTGACGAGATCCTCACCCGCGGCCACCGCGACGAGCGTGTCCTCGTCACCACGCTGACCAAGCGTATGGCCGAGGAACTCACCGAATACCTGCTCAACCATGGCGTGAAGGCCAACTACATCCATAGCGACGTGGCCACGCTCGACCGTGTGCAGATCATGAACGACCTGCGCGCCGGTGTCTACGACGTACTTGTCGGCGTGAACCTTCTGCGTGAGGGTCTCGACCTGCCGGAGGTTTCTCTTGTCGCCATCCTCGATGCCGACAAGGAGGGCTTTCTGCGTTCTCACCGTTCACTGACGCAGACTGCCGGCCGTGCCGCCCGCAATGTCAACGGCAAAGTGATCATGTATGCCGACACCATCACCGACAGCATGCAGAAGACCATTGACGAGACGGCCCGCCGCAGAAGCATCCAGCTCAAATACAATGAGAATCACCACATCACGCCCAAGCAGATCGTCAAGGCCATCAAGAGCTCCATGCCGCAGGCCAAGAGCGAGGAGACGAGTATGCGCCGTGCCACCGACAAGCCGATAGCCTACAGTGGACCGGAGGAGACTTCGATGGTGGCTGCCGATCCGATCATCCTGCACATGACACGCCCGGAGTTGGAGAAGAGCATCGCCAACACCAAGGCCCTCATGGAGCAGGCTGCCAAGAACCTCGACTTCATACAGGCAGCTCAGTACCGCAACGAGGTCGTAAGGCTCGAGAAGCAGTTGGAGATGAAAGGATAAGGAGAGAGCCTCTATACCAAACAAACGTTAAAACCAACACCCCGCCTTTGTAATACCACATTATTTCGTAACTTTGCAATATTATAGGCAAACTTAGGATTATGAAGAAAATCATCATCGCATTGCTGGCCTTACTGCCTTTGGCATGTATGGGCCAAAACACATGGGAAGCACCTGCCGTAGACTCCACGCAGATCAAGGCTGAGCAGGCTCAAAAGGCCAAAGCCGAAGCGCAGAAAAAACTGGAGGATGCCAAATATCTCGTCGGCGCCGTACCCGAGATCGACGGCAAGGTGGTCTTCACCCTCGACCGCGACGTACCCGGAAAGACTGCCGACCAGATCTATTCCGCCGTCTACGCTGCCCTGCAGGCGCTCACCCAGGAGCAATGCGAATTCCCCAACAGCAAGATATCCGTGGTCAACAAAGGCGAGCACACCATTGCCGCCCGCTACAAAGAGTGGCTGGTCTTCCAGAGCTCCTTCCTCTCGCTCGACCGCACCGTGTTCAACTATACGATCATCGCCAACGCTACCGACGGTCACATCCACTGCACGCTGGAGCGCATCTCCTACCAGTATGAGATGGACCGCGGTGACTCCGAGGGCATGTCGGTCAAGGCCGACGACTGGATCACTGACAAAATTGCACTGAACAAAAAGAAGACTAAACTGCTCAAAGGCAGTGGTAAGTTCCGCCGCAAGACCATCGACCGCAAGGACAACATCTTCGGCAAGATCTGCAAAGCCCTGCAGATCAAATACTGATCCCTTCCCCCTCACCCTCCGAAAAAGTCCCCCTCACCCCTCAAAAAAGATAAAAAGAAACCCCCGCGCAGCCATTGGATCCCTCAGTTCTGTTCGCCTGGTTATAACCAGGCGCGGCGCCCGTACCCCGCATGCCCCTGCGCCCCTTGCCGCCACTGCCATTCCGCATGTCGGCAACAAAAAAACGAAAGATTGACAGATGGACGACAACTCACAGATTGAACACCGCAGCAGGCTCGAGCCTATCAAGCGCCGAGGGCAGTATCCCGTATTGCGCAACTGGCTCAACGCCATCTTCATGGTTGGCGCGCTCATCGGCGTCGCCGTGTTCTATTGGTCCGACAATACCGTCGGCACGATCATCATACTCGCTTCCATGGTTTTCAAGATCATTGAATGCGGACTAAGATTCCTGAAATGAAGAAGATACTCTCACTGCTCTTCCTCCTCGCTCTGCATTTCTCGCTGTCCATGGCACAAAGCACCCGAAGCAACAACAGCTACAACCAAATCAACGAGAACGGAGACATCAGCCGCAGAAACGGAAGAAACAACACCGACTCACTCGGATCGGACAAAGAGATACCCAAGGGCATCTATGTCTGGACCGTTGACGAGCGCTTTGGCGATCGTACGCCCGCTCCGCTCGACACCATGTCGCACATGTTTCCCAACACTGTCTTCGCCACGGGACTCCGTGGAGAATACAACACCACGGGCAACCTCGGATCGGCACGGCAGGCCCGCATCTTCATTGACCGGCGCAACGTGGGACAGTTTATCTTCACCCAGCCTTACGATTATTTCGTGAAGCCCGTCAGCGAGTTTCACTTCACCAACACGCTCTCGCCCTTCACCAACCTCACGTATAACAACTGTGGCAACCGCACCAACGGCGAGGATCACTTCACCGCGAAGTTCGGCATCAACGCGGGCAAGAAGATCGGCGTCGGTTTCAACTTCGACTATCTCTACGCGCGTGGCTACTACGACAGCCAGGCGGCCTCACATTTCAACTATACGATGTACGGATCCTACCTTGGTGAGCGCTATCAGGCTCACCTTCTCGCCTCCATCAACCACGAGAAGGTGACCGAGAACGGCGGTATCACCAACGACGACTATATCACGCATCCAGAGGCCTTCACCGACAACTATGCCGAAAACGAGATCCCGACGATGCTCACGCAGAACTGGAACCGCAACGACAACCAGCACGTCTTCTTCTCCCAGCGCTACAGCATCGGATTCAACCGCAAGGTGCCGATGACTGCGGAAGAGATCAAGGCGAAGAAGTTCGCCATGGAGTCGAAGAAAGAGGAACAGGAGCAGAAGGACAAGGCAAAACTCGAGAAAGAGGCCGCAAAGCGTGGAGCGAAACTCTCTGAGAAGGAACTGAAGAACAAGAAGAAGTTCACCGGAAGACCCGACGACGCAAAGATTGCCGAAGGGCCTGTCAAAACTGACTCCATCGACAAAGGCGGACGCATCAACGTCAGCAGCAAGGCTGTAGCCGACAGCCTCATCGCTGCCGAGAAAAAAGCCAAGGCCGACACGTCATGGCTCAAGAACGAGTACGTACCTGTCACCAGCTTCATCCATACCATCGCCTTCGACAACTACCGTCGCATCTATGAGGCTTATCAGACACCGCCGAACTATTATCTCGACAAATACACGGTAGCTGAGAAGTTCACCGGTGACTCTATCTACGACAAAACCCAAAGTTGGATGCTGCGCAACACGTTAGCCATCTCGCTGCTCGAGGGTTTCAACAAATGGGTCAAGACGGGAGCAAAGATCTTCGCCGAGCACGAGTTGCGCCATTTCACGCTTCCCGACTCCGCAGGTGTCAGCTCTTGGAACGAGAATGCGCTGAGCATTGGCGCACAACTCAGCAAGACGCAGGGCAAGACGCTCCACTACAACGTGACCGGAATGCTCGGCGTGGCAGGCATCAACGCCGGAGAAATACATGTCAACGGTGGCGTGGATCTCAACTTCCCGCTTTTCAAGGATACGATGACGCTCGCCGCCTCGGGATTCTATGCCCACGAGAAGCCGTCGTTCTACTATCGTCACTATCAGAGTCGCCACTACTGGTGGGACGATGAGGACATGAGTATGATCGATCACCTCCATCTGCAAGGACTGCTCAACTATCAGAAGACACGCACGCAACTGCGCTTCGCCTTCGACGAGCTGCACAACTACACCTATTTTTCCACAGGTTACACCACCGAGAACGATCAGCGCCTATATAATAAGGTGTCGGTCAAACAAGTCGGCTCGCCCATCAGCGTGTTCACGGCCGAGGCCAGACAGAATTTCACGATTGGCCTCCTCAACTGGGAAACCGTGGCCACCGTGCAGAAATCGACGGATGAAGACGCACTGCCCCTGCCATTGCTGAATGTCTATACCAATCTCTATCTGAAGTTCAAGATCGCCCACGTGCTGAAATGCGACTTAGGCGGTGACCTCCGCTACTTCACCGAATACAACGCGCCGGAGTATGTGCCGGGTATCGGACAATATGCCGTGCAGGACAACGACAGCAAGGTGAAGGTCGGCAACTGCCCGATCATCAACGTCTATGCCAACTTCCACCTCCAGCACACCCGTTTCTTCGTGATGATGAGCCATGTCAACGCCAGCATGGGCAAGAAAAACTATTTCTTCGCTCCGCACTATCCGCTCAACGGCAGCGTGCTCCGCTTTGGCATCAGCTGGAACTTCTTCAACTAATGTTGTGGTAGAATAGGTTTAAAGTTCTTGACAAAAGCACATCACCGCGCACTTTCATTCTAGAGAAGCGGCTGAGCCTTGGAAACGAAAAAAACGTCTTCAAACAAACAAAAAGCCGTCTTCTCATCATCAAAAAGGTACTTTGACCATGTCATCACGCTTAGACGACATGGTCAGAAAGGTGAGATGACCACATCAAAAAGGCGTGATGACAGCATCAAAAAGGTACTTTGAGGAGAAATTCTTTAGAGAATTTTCCCTCAAAGTACCTTTCTCATTTCCCCTCCAGCCCTTAAATCCACGTACCATACTGACTATCAAATATTTACAAAAAACCACCTAAAAATCGCGAAAATCCGGACGAAGGATGTCTCGCTCGAAAAGATCGCATTCTCAGACCCGTTTTTTTGTCAGTTTATCCGACAAAACATAGAATTACCAACAAAAGCGGGCAAACCGGCAGAGCAGCATTTAGCAACCTTCTCCAAATGTTCCAAATGATTAAAAATCGGAAGCAGAAACACCCGATTTAGAGAAAATCTAAATTTTTTTTCAATTTTGAGGTACCCTTTTTCATTCGCATTACGATTTGATAACGTAAGAGAATTTAAAATTGACTAAACTAAAAGGTTATGAGTAAAATGTTAAGGCTGACTTTTCTGTTAGCGTGTTTCCTCACCCTGTGGACCACTTCGGTCACAGCACAAGGAAGCGACGCGGTGCTGAAAGTCCAAAACGAGCCGCTGTCACAAGTGCTGCGACAGTTGGAGCTGAAAACCGACTATCGGTTCCTCTACATCAACGACGACCTGAAAGGCTACACCTTCTCAGGCGATCTGACGCTGAAAGACATCAACTCCATGATGACACAGCTGTTGGCTGGTAAGCCGCTCGGCTACACCGTCAACCAGCAGTACATTACCATCACCTGTGTTATGATAGCAGTGGTTGTCATTGCATTTTCGGTATTTTTCGGCCTTATTGTTATTTCTTTTTTGTATTTTTGTAACAAAAATGACTCTACTTTAAAATAATCCTTCCTGTTGATTTGGCTATTTGAGATATTTTTCGTAAATTTGTATCATCAAAGAAGCGCAATACAGATGTTTAGAAAGAGCACCA